>Ga0099826_10001037_pt1 | contig 15661 bp, 7 predicted proteins | sample Mtrugardesep15_FD_76830 | JGI IMG/M metagenome (GOLD analysis project Ga0099826, IMG submission 76830) | Root nodule microbial communities of legume samples collected from California, USA - M. trunc garden sep15 | ecosystem: Host-associated > Plants > Roots > Nodule | place: USA: California... | reverse complement strand
TTTTTTTGTTGATAAATTCTATCTTTGCGGTTTGAATATTCTATTCCGGGAACCCCCTTATAAATTTGCTCCTTATCTTGTCCAAATGAACTGCATCTGGTTAATATTAACCTATTCGTCACTGTTTTGTTTTGTCGTTTCTCTTGTCTCTTTCCTTTTCATTTTTGCATATTATATTGTTCATTATTATATCACAAAATTTAATCCATCCAATTCAATCAGTAAATATTTATAAAAAATCAACCACTAAATTCATTAATATTCTTTAATTTATCTTTCTTGTATCATTAATGTAGGATAATATTTTAAATTATTTTCTTTTCTTTTTTCATACAACATTAATTATATTTTTTAATTTATGTAAATTACCAAAACGTCATTTAATTTAAGACAAAGAAAGCGTAAAAATATACGAAGCCCTAATTATCAAATCCAATTATTGTAGTTCTTTCTATTTTGAGAAAGTCAATGAATTATGAACAGGGAAAGCATGAAGCCGATTTATCCCTTGGTTGAGCTCTAAAGCGATAACGATCATCCGTGCACATATACATTTAGTAAAAAAAACCATTTGACCACAACTAAAGATGTGAATACACTCTCTAAAAATTCTAACTCAACTGACAAATGCTAAAATTATAAGATCAGATATCGTCATCTGGATTTAAATCCATGACTTCACAGTTGTGTGTGAGTTTAATTTTAATGGATAACCATTTTATTTAAACCAAAAAAAAAAGAAGAAGATGGGAATAGACTTACCTGTGTTCCACTTTGTAAGACTTGGTTAAGTTTTGCATATCAAAATTTTATACCTAAATTTGAATCGTAACCTTTCATAGACATATTACGTAGATTCGACTTTTTAAAAGTCTCACAAGTCTATTTCATATTAAATTTGATAAAAAAGTAATCTCATATGTGTTTCAATACACCAACAAATTAATAAATCAATGAGAATAAATTTCATTTTAATATTTAACAAAATATTTTAGAGAGTTTGACCATATATGATATCGTATTTCAATTCTAATATATAACAATAGATTCAAATGGGCAATTAATTTATTTTTTTATAAAAAATATGTGACAATTAACGTAAACTCATAAGTTTAATTACTAAAAAAATTGAATGCTTAATGTTGTTGACACAAATTTGAATTTCAACAAATCCCACAGCTTCTCTACAGAAGATTCTTTAGTATTTTAATGTATTCCGCTTTGAATCTTTCATCTCACTTGGTTTTTTTTTAAAGCACAATTAAGATCTTGTTGGACAAAATAATCTTGGATTGTGCATTGTCACGAGGAGAAGTTCATTATCTCAACAATCAAAGAAACTTCTAGCTTCAATGTAACCATAATATTATATAAGAAATTACATAAATAAGATGATAATTAATCTCTGTTAAAACGAATGGTGCAATGCAACTTTTATTCCTCCCTTTATCGGAACATTTGCTCTAATTCAAGTTGTTGAAAAGCATCGAGAAAAAATCTACACATAAGAAACAAAAATAACGAAAAAGAAAGTCAGAATAAAATTTATTATTTAGCGTGTAATTTTAACAGAGAAAATTGCAAACCCTATCAATTACAATTTTTGCAATTTTTTTTTGCAAACTCTCTTAAAAAACACAACTATCTTCACAAAAAAATATTACGACTGTTGTGGTGAAAAAACTAGTGTATGTATAATTTTGATTTTAGAGGGAATTAAGATTGATTTTGTAGATATATAATTGATTCTGACATGGTTGATTGTTTTTTAGTAGAATCGCGAGTTTATCTTTATAATTGATTCTAATTGAAAATAAGATTTGTAGTTTTTGTATCTAAATTATTTTTTACATACGAATTTATAATTCACTCATTTTTATACAAATGTAGCTCAACACATACATTTTACTCTCAACTCGCTTTTAATCATTATGTCGCAGTATCAAACATATGCTTAATATAACTCTTTATATTTATATTAACTCTCTACTTTTTTTCTTCCTTTCCTCTATTCGATATTCGATGAGAAACTTGTATGAGTATCCATAGATATGCAACATGACAGACATGCCTTAAATGCTTTACAATGATATATATCTAGATTATTGATCAAACGTACATAAGGTCCCTCAGGCAGAAACTGAATTGGCTCCACCACCCTTGATTGCATTTTTGTTTTGTATATTGACTTTGTCTTCCATTTCCATTATATTATTATCTGCTCTTCTGTCCGCCAGCTACATTATCATCCCAATCTTTAAAATAGGATAAATAAAAGTTAATAATGCTGCTTTCTTTTTAAAATATGGATTCATAGTTTTCCTTCTAATAATTTCGCTAAAATTTAAAAACAAGGTTTATCGAATTGGTAAGGAGTTAGCTCAGCAGAGACTTGAGCTTAACTCCTATTCTCAAAATAAAAACCTCAGTTGTAACACCACTAGAAATTTGCATACTATGTATGGATAATCTATAAATTCTTCTATCAGCGTTCTTCAGATCATAATGATTGATCTGACTTTAACGAGCATTTGAGATCCAACTCATCTAAGCTTTTTTTTATAAAAAAATTTTAAATTTGATTTTACTCTTACTTTTTTTACTAATTTATATTTGTACATATTTATCTTATTATGATTATCGTGCAATCTCTAAATTGATACTACAATTTATTATGTCATGACACACGCCCCTTCTGTGGATAACTTGATACATGTTCCATGCCATTAAAGTAATAAGGTGATAAAATTTATATAACATGAAATAAAATGTAATTGTAAAGAAAACAGGAAAAGGTTAAGAAGGCATATTGTCCTCCTTGATCATACAAATTATGCTTTATCATCTTGTGTTTTGGCTTTCTTTAATTGGACTGTTCAGTCTTTAATTATATCCTTAATTTATTGCCAAATTAAGTTAATATTTTTTTTTACGGGAAGTAAATTTTTTTTGTTAACGGTCTTTAAATCTAATTGATCATTCATAGTAGACATGTGTCCCCCTCCAATCACATTTTTTTTTGTATGAAATCTTGTTTAAAAAATCTCTGTCCAATTCACTGCTTATAATTGGTTTGTGAAATACTTAATTGCACCATGATTAGGTTATTCCAATTTTTAAATAAATTATAAATGAAAGGTGGTGATGGAGTCAATGCCGGTTGATCCATAAGTCACCCATTTGTTTGCTTCTTCAAGCCTGTCTCAAACTCAACCACTCTTATGTATATTAATTAGCTGTTAGGGACCACCACTCTCCTAGGTGAGAACAACCCGGTCTGGGTCATTCCTTTTTAAAATTCTAATCCTAACAGAAAGATAGTAATAGTAGTAAAGACTAAATTATGGCCAAGTCTTGAACACGATGAAAGATGAATTATACAATCCCATTATTGGCTTCATATATATCATAATAATCAACGTAACTTTTGTGTCGACTATGTCTTCATGATCATACATGATTCTCGGACATTTATATGAGTTGACCTATAACTCGTCAAGTAGAATTTTGGAGGATGGCGTTTATGATTCACAATTTTAGTTGACACTTTCAAAACATATGTTGAAGATTGAAATTGTCACTGGATTAATGTAAGTTGAAGGTTTACTTACATAATAATCAAATTACCAGATTTCTACTTTTCAATAAGACTAGTAAGATATATTCGTACATACACAGACATTGCAAGATGTTTTTTTTAATGATAAACGATACACACATTATATCCCACATCAACTAGAAATCAAAAAATATTAGAAATATAAGAGAGGAGACAAATATACATGATGTCTTAAGGTTTTAGGTGGAGATGTTGCGTCCAATTTTTTTATTGATCATAGACGTTTAGTCCATTCCCGCTCCCGGCGCTCCCCGAACTCCCCAACAAGTGGTATCAGAGCCTGGTTAGGCTCGGTGGGTGATCGGGAGTGGAATCCTAGTGTGAATTAGGCTAGTGATTGAATCCTAATCACTTTGTCATGAAGACTTTCGACACAAGGAGCAGGTCGAAAATAGAGGCCCCAAATGATCATCCACTTTAAACTCAGGACAATCATATAAATAAGTTGAACATAATATTTTTTATCAAAAACCTCAAGACAATTAGACATATAAAAATCAAAAGGCCCATACACTTCATTTAAAAATCATTTTAAGAAGTGAATTGAACAATATGCTCCATCAATTGCTCAACATTGCCAAGTCTTTAACTTATGTTGATTATCATCAGTATTATATACAAAAATACACAAATTTAATAAAACACATAAGTTGCTATAAATGAACGTCTTTAACTCTTATTTTTTTATTTTTTCTTTATTTTATGCGGACCTTAAAATTAAATTTTCGTGCACACAGCAATGCTTCAACGTCTTTAACTCTAATTAAGTGATGGTGCACTATAAAATAACCGACTATTAGCCATGGTTTATTTTGGCACGGTTAGCGTGACCATGCATGGATGGGATGATGGCAAGACCAAATGAGAAGTTACATTCAAGAGGATCAAAATTCCAAAAAGAAAAAACGAGCATCAAGAATCTGCATCTTTCGATCGTGATTATAAGTAAAAAATTATTTATTAGATTCATGTGTGTATGTTATCTATATTATAGGGCTGACGATGAACCGAGACAACTCGAAAAAAGTTCGGAACTCGACTCGACAATTAACTCGTTAATTTGGTTCATGAACCAAATGAGCTGAATTTGAGCTAAATAATAAGTTCGTTAATTAAATGAGCTGAAGTTGAACTATATATAGTTCGGCTCGTTTAGCTCACGAATTGGCTCGATTATATATATATATATATATACACTATAAATAGTTTTTTTTATATAGGATGGAAGTGGTGGAAGAGTTAATCTAATTTAAGTTGTTTTAAAGGAATTATTATTTTGAATAACAAATATAAAAATAAAAAATATAAAAAAACTCATAAGCTATGAATGGTATTTTTGAAGGAACTATGAATGATATGTACATATATGATCATTGATAAGATAGTCCGAATAGAAAAACGTATTATCAACTATGAAATGAAAAAGAAAGAATACAAATAACAAATTAAACACAAGAAATAGTGTATTATCTAGCCAGACTCTTATTCTCTTTGTTTAAGCTTTAAAACCAACAATTAGTAATAGTCCACATCGAGTGTATAACAGAAAGTAAGAGGAAGCTTTGGCTATAAAATAAGACCGTTGAGTGAACTTACTGGTAGTCATAGATTGTCTCAATTGCAATTGTCATAAGGAGGTATTATATTATAGTCACAAATACAAATGAATAGTATTTGATCACAGACACATAAAAGTGTCATTTCTTGAGAAATACTAAATTATTTTATTATCAATTTCTTTTTCGTTATTAAAAAAAAGCTTGTAATGTGTGTGTTCAAACACTATGTATTTGTGTTTGCGACAATAAAAGAATTTCGCTTGTCATAAGAGTATTAGTGCAATTTTTTCTTAGTATTTTAGTGTAATTTTTTCTTTGTATTTTAGTGTTAGGTGCACAGTTTGGTTGTACATTAGATTCAAGCATAATCTAACAAACTGAACTGAGTTGGTCGTAAACTTAAAACGAGCCGAACTCAAGCTAAGAAAAAGGTTCGTTTCGAACTCAAATCGAGTTTCAAGTCGAATTAATTCTAATCGAGTTAAACTCATACAAGTTCGGTTCGATTCGACTCATTTCCAACCCTACTATATTATAATCCAACTTTCTTCCACATATTTGTCATATGTTTTAGTTTGCACTCAAATCTAAGGATTTTCAAATTATATAAGTCAAGCGAGGAAGGAACAATCAAATACATTAAAATAAGGATGATAAGATGTGTATTTACCTATTTTATCGTTATGTTTTATTAAATAAATTAGTATTTTTATTTATGTTTTTAGAAGTATTTTGTTATTTTTTTTGTAGATAGACAAAATGACAAAACTATTATAAACTCACACTTAAGTTGAGGTACCGGCGTTCGAACCTCGGTTATAGCATCAAGCCTAACAAATTCGACATTTTACCAGTTGAGTTAAGACTTCTAGATTGTTATTTATGTTTTATTTTCAATAAATAGAATAAACCAACGGAATGTAAAAAAATTGTAATATTGATGAAAAATTTGCAGTTGCCGAAGTCTTATCCACCAAGATTGAAATTATGATAAGGAAATCTTATTCAATACAAGATTCGTGAAAAATCAAAGCATAACCTTTAGATATGTTGGCAAAGGTAAAAAACAAACCATCACAATTACTCAAGGGAAAATGAAAATTCACAAGGCAATAAAAGAAAATTCGTTACGACCAGTCGTTGCATGGTGTACTTCAATGGCCTTGTTTAATTGCTTCACTTAAGCCTTGTAACTGCTGAAATGACACAAAATCGATACTCTTTAAGCCTATAAATAAGTCTGTACTCTTTGCATTTGGTACCACTTCACCAATGTAAACCATATCAAACCTCTTGTAATTTATCTTTGTATTTTAATAAAAGTTTTCTTCTTTTTAATCTTGTTCTTTATTTTATTTTATTAGCTAAATTCATCATCACTTATGCTTTGATTTGTCATAACAAAGAGTTGGGATTTGGATTGGTCATTGTTGTGAAAAACTCCAATATTATTTCTAATATATCTTTTATAGATTACATATTTCCAAAAACAATCAATCATAAAAAATTAATCAAATAACTTAGTTACAAAAATCATTCATCTCTATTGTGAAGAAGTGGAAAATTGAGGATCCAAATTCAAATCTAAACACATCAAATGTCTATGTGTCGTAATAGTATTTTTGTAATTTTTTTTGTCAAGAAATCTAGTTACTATAAATTCAATATTTAAGGCGAATATCTAAGAAATATGAGGCACAAACTTTAACCTTATTATATTACAATATCTTTGTCAACTGAATTATTCACGCATCAACAAATATTTTTTAATATTATTAAGTATTTTGGCTACTTCAACATAACACAAAAAAGAAGAAGCAATGATTATGCCACTATAAAGCAAAATGATATAGAATTGAATTGTTATGTTTGTGCGCGACTTTGCTATCTTCCTACCAATAGTTTTTTTTTATTTGCTATAACAATCTACTAAAAATTTGAAATGTATAGGATAATTCAACAATTAATATATTTTTTTATAGATAGACGAAATACCCGAGTCATCATAAATTTACGCATATAAAATAGAGATATAAGAGTTTAAACTCCTATCATAATGTTTGACGTAACAATTTCTATATTTTCTATCAATTGAACTAGAACTTACGAGATCAACTATTAGTATTTTTATTGACGGACATTGGCTAGCTGCCTTGTCCACTACAAATGTGGAGGCTTTGAGCCGCAAATTTATTAGTTTTAGCATAACCCATGAGCCGTAGGGAGGAATTGAATTATTATTTTGAGTTAAATTACATTCATAAGTTTGAATTACACTTTTTTCTCCTTTTATGTTAAAATACACACTCTCTTTTTCTTAAAGTAAAATTCATATTTTCCTCTCTTATAAGATGCTTGAATTACAACTCACTCCTTTATTAATTAAATATGCACTACTTTTTTTATATATTTTAACATAAATAATATTTTTATGATATTTACTAATTTTGAACCACAATTTAAGAAAAATAAATTGATTTCTTTATAATTTAAATGTCAATGATGATTGAATTTAAATATTTTGTTATTAATATATCATTAAGAGTATAAAATTAACTTTTTTTTAGTAAATTAAATTAAATTTTAAATAATCATGTTTTATTGTCTTTAGTAATTTTTCACATATTTTAATTTTATTTTGGGTTGTTTCATATTTTATAATAGAGTTTAAAGTTATATGTTAATGAAATTGTGAATAAAAAATAGCAAAAAATATGCATTCAAATTTTATTATATTAAAATAGACATGCAATACTATTTGTTTTTAAGTGTGTTAGATTATTATTTTTTTGCTAGATTATTAGAAATAAAAAAAAAAATATTAAGGGAGTAAAATGTAGGTTTTAACATATAAGAAGGGTGATAATGTAATTCAAGCTTCTCTTAGGAGAGATGAGTAAAACGTTCTTTAATATATTTTGAATAAGAAGAGATAAGAGTGTAATTCAAATATTTTTGAGGGGGAGTGTAACTTACTCTATTATCTTTCTTTTAGATGAAAATATCAAATTAATCCGAAACTAAAAGGAAACATAGCAACCCTACCTTAAAGCTGTAGGGACTACGGAAAGGCGATTCAAAATAATATGCTTTGATTTTTTTTTTTCCGAGAGAATAATATGCTTTGATTGTCTTCAACAAAATGGCGCAAAAAATACTTGGTTTTTGTTTTTTGAGAGGAAATACTTGGTTGTATGACCATAGATGTTTTAGAAATCGATTAATGTACAATTAATAATTTTTTCAATTATATTCTTAGTTGAAAGTTAGTTAAAAATTCTTAAAACAATTTATGAAAAAATAAATTGAGAACCAAATAAGCAATTCGTTGTTTTTTAATCTTCAAACACTATTAACTTCTTTTACCTATATGTAGACAAATCTTTAACATTAACCAATATGAAATAGATGAAGTAATAATGATATAATCCAATTCCATCTCGTAACCATGAGATTATTGTAGAAAGGAATCAAGAATATTCACAGATTAGTTTTAGAGCTTGATCAATGACTTGAGATTTGTTACATAGTTCAATCATAGCTAGATTTAAAATATTGTTTATTTGACCATTAGCGAATTGCATTATGAATTCTGATGTGATTACTTTGAAATATGTTCTACTATTGGAGAAAAACACATGCATCCCCCTCAATTATTTAGCTTTCAAAACACAGTTCCAAAGAGAGGGTCCTGACGACAACATAAATTATTAAAAGATCAGCAACTTGATCTGAAGATATATTTTTATATTGAAAAGAATTTCAACTTGTTTGAATGAAAATATTTTACGTAACTTTGGCCAAACTGTTTAGTTGGAATATTCAACAACTTGCTCTTAAATTAATAACAATGCAGACATTAAGATATTATTTTTTTCATCATTCAATCAAATTAGGAATTCAATTGCTAATTTGCTAATATGAATCGCTTTCAGCACGCACGTGAACATTTTAATTTTTTTTCTCTTTCTGTTTTCAATTTCAAAGTTCATTAGGTAAAAGAAAAGGTTAATCCATTGTGGGCCTCTCATGTTCAAACTAATTTGCTTTTTAGCCAGATAATATATCGATTTTATAAGGTGAATACTCAAAGATTGCGGTGATCCGCACGAGTTGGTAGTTGGCACGTAGTGACTAATTTGTAATTAAAAGCATATGCTTGACAATAATATTTTTATTGAGAATTTTTCAAGTCAAAGTCAAATGTCTCACTTTGTTACGGTCAATGGTCAGCTTCAAGGGCTTTGTTGTGCTTATGTTAGTTATGTTACGTGGACTGTATTTCTGTTTATAATTTTTCGTTCGATATAAAATTTGGATAAATTTACCCTTGCACTTTTTTTTCATTTTGATTTTTTTAATAGAACTCTTGTAGTTTTAGGCAAAAATGCTGGTAAATTACTTGTTAATCACGACTTCTTATTTACAACTCCTCATGCAGTTTCTTTTTTAAGTTGGTTTTTTAGGTTATAAAACATTAACAATATTGGCATTTTTTTATTTTTTAAATGAGTTTCGTCAAAAATTACCAATGTGTCAATTATGCTACTTATGTGTCAATTTCGCAGTTTATGTGGAGAATGGCTGGTTTGAGTCATAATATGATAAATCTTATAACCAAAAACTACAAAAAAGAACGGGGTAAAATCATAGATGCAAATTACTCCTAAATATGGAAGCTTCTTGAAGAGTGAATCAATTGCGTCATACATATCAAAGGGTGAGAGGAAAATTAATTTTGTGTAGGGTCTGCTAAACAAAAGGCTGAAGAAAGAAAGACAATCCTTGGACTTGTTCCAATAGGGCTACTAGTTTATAATGTCATTAATTTTGTTTGTTCAGTCTTCTACTTCGTTATCCAAACAAGGTGTTACATTAATGGGCAGAAGAGTTGTTCCTAAGTTTTAATATTTATCATCCTGCATTTACACTACTATGATAAACCCTCAAGCATCACAATGCTACGAAATTGGAGCTAAAAGTTTCGTTCATTAATTTCTACAATTCTATTTTTGACAATACTCGTCAATCCTTAACATATCTCCAAATTAGCAATACCAAGTTTTGAAGAAAAAAAAACTAATATTTCTTTAATAAAAATGATAACGGTGATAACCAACCTTACTTAATAACATAAAATTTGATTGTTGTTGTTATTGTTATGGAATCTTACTAGGTGTGATAGACATATAAAGAGTTTGTCATTGTATCACAACAAAGGACTACCTTAGAAAATAAAAGATAAATTACTAATTAAGAAATTGCAAAAGTAATTTTGTCTAAAATCTACGTACCACTTCTAACAATAACAATAATGTCAGAGAAAAATTATATAGTTATAACGAGTTTTTTTTTAGGGAAAACATGTTTATGGCATTTCATTAATAATTATATAGTTATAACGAGTTGTGTGGTGATCTTACTCATCAAAAATATTTTGAGTTCATGTTTTGACAAGAAATTAGATTTACAAGTTTGTCCTGGTTTTCGTCAAAAGGAATTTTGTGTAGCAAGAAATAATTTGCCAAATTGCTGTGGTTTTTCTCAGTTGTTTGTTTGACGAAAAATCAACTTGAGAAAATATTATCATCGATTTTTCATCAAACTAAGAATATGTTACGAGAAATCAAAATGATTTAAGCACACACTTATTATACATATGCATTTTTATGTTTTCAAATAAGGGTTAATACATGTTTATCCCCTGTAATATTAGCGATTTTCGATTTATCTCCTATAAAAAAAAGTGTTTAGATTCTAATGTAATTTGAAGATTATTTGGTTTTGGACCTTCATGAATTTTGACCGTACAAAATCGATGATATGACCGGGGGGGTAAACCAAAATTCTTTCAAATTACAGGATGCGAAAGTACCTTAAATTTTGTAATTTGGTGTCATGAAGGTCTAAAACCAAATAATTTTAAATTACAGGGTTGAAATCTAAAAAAAAAAAATACATGGAAGTAAACTGCAAATCGCTAATATTACAGGGGTAAACATGCATTATCCCTTTCAAATAATTTATATTTGGGGTTGTAAACAAGTAATTGTTGTTTATCAACTTGATAATATGTTTGAATGGTTTTTCGTCAAATAATTTATGAGTAATAACGAAAATAAGTTTGATTCCTACAAATAATTTATAACGGTATTTACAAGAAAATTAAGGTCAAATACTTAATTTCTGAAACCTACTCCTAGACCGAAAACATATTCAAACTTTACGAAACCCTAGCATGTCTTCCATGGCGCCTTCTACGGTAAATGAGCTTAGCAAGTCTCCCACAGTGGATGAGTATCGTTTTACCTGTTTTTTGTAGGTTATCCCGATGATAATAATAATATAATACTGCTTTCGACTTATTTTACTCTTGGCCTTATACTTTACATTCACAGGAATTCCAGATACAAAATTGTGATTCAATTTCGAGCCCTTTTTTTTAAAGACATGTTTGATTCTCTGATTTTTCATAGGCAATCATTGTTTCTTAACAAACATTTGCAGCGACAATATTTCAATTTTGTGGATTATAACCTTAGTGTCGCATGTATCTTTGCTACTTGAAGCCGGTAAGATTTACTTATCGAGGTTTTTAATTCTATTTGGTATATCATGGATTTAGGTCTAGGGTTATGCATTGTTTGTGTGTATAAAGTATGTTTCTTAATCAAATAAAAAATGTTGTAGCATTGTCGATTCATTAAACGAAATATGTGTTTAGAAGGTGTTTAAACGACGTGGGTTTTAATTTACACAGGTTGTTGCCCTCATGCCTTCTATTCTTAATCCTTGATATATATAACAGAGATTTACTCAGCAGTCACGTGAATTTTGGATTGTATCTTATTACTAATTAGCATTGATAATATGCAGTCGTTGAAGTTTACCAAAAAAAAATAAAAATTATACAGTTGTTTAATTTACATAATAGTTAGTTCAATTTTGGCTTGTATCTTCTTACTAATTAGCATTGGTAACTATGTAGTTGTTGAACAATGAAAGGCAGTCCACAAGTAGGAAATAGTCATTCACGTGCGGACCAATAATCACAAGATTCGGTGGTAAGGCTCGATCCATTTGCAAATTTACAAAAAAAAAAAAAAAGTTTGTTCGTGTTCGTGTTCTGCAATCGTGGTTTTTTTTTTTTTTCTTTTCTCGTTTAATGATATTTTAAGCGGTTCGTGTGACATGGACGAAACCAGCCATGATGTAGGAGGTTGATGATTACCTTTTTTTCACAGGAGGTTGATGATGTTTTAATCTTTTGATTTCTTTATTTTAGTCTGCATTTCAATTTATACTTTCTCTTCTTTACTTTTACTCGCAGTTTAATCTCAATTTTGTTTTACTTTCATGCATATATACTTCACGTGTGTGTGTCTATATATATATATATATATATATTCAAGCAGTTTAACCTAAGAAACAAGATATTTTAAAGAAAACGTCTTCTTATTTCAAGTTATTTGAATTCAGCCAATTCACCTTTACTTTTCAACCAATTTTAACTTCAACACCCAGACTAGTTTTTGGAGACATTTTCTAAAACCACCACTCGCATACATAAAACCACCAATTACAAAATTGCGGTATGATACAAAATTAGCAAGTGTATTAACTTATATCGAAGTAATAAAATTTATAAGATTTGTATTCATAGAGACTGTTTCAAACTTCTACTCGATAATGTCATTATTATTAAGGATGTGTGTAAAATGGAGGGTGCACTGAGGCAATTGGTTGATTTGCAAGTTAAAATAAAATGCTTAAAATAAACTTGGTTTGAGAAATAATATGGAGAGATGACTAGGTCAATCGATTCGTCTGCTCATCGCTCATTAGCAGCATGTTTCTTAAGTCTACAAATGATATAATGTTTACGACAAATTAACAAAATAGCTTAGGTCAATCCCTTGATCTTAAGTCCTCTTTTCTGATTATAATTCCCTAATCCCTTAGGTGAACCTATAATCATCAAAGGTTTTAAGTCCGTTAATTCAAGTATCACAACCTAACAACGCTCCATCCCTAGATTGTCTGTTAGATTGAACAGTATAAATATGTCAGAGTTATACACTAGTGTCAGTAGTCATATATACTCTAAAATCAGTTATATTGGGTCAGAATCATAAAAGCATTAGGAACAATTTATACTGAATAAACTAAAATGACATTCATAAAGATTAAGAGTTACAGGTTACATAAACATGAGTTAGAACAAAATCATCTCTTGACCTAATCACAAAGGATATAGCTACTCATGGCTAAAGCACAAATAACTAATGTGAAAGAAGGATTCATTACATGAAATTGGTAACCGGATATGAGTTTTGATGGTCTCCCACCTTCTCTCCAGATCTCCTGCTCCAAAAATTAGTTTCTTTCTCCAAAATTTCGAACCCTTGACTTAGAATGCAGCTTGACTTTTATAGAAAAAATTCTGATCCGTAAAAATTGTACTTTGATGGCAAAAATCGTAGTACGATGCCTCATTAAATGCAGATTTCCTTCAGACGCTCCACTAAATTGTAGTATGATGTAGGGAAATCGTAGTACGATTTTTCTAGTGACAAAAGTTCTTTAGGACGTTCCAAAATCATACTACAATGCATAAAATCGTAGTATGATGCTTCCTTTGTTTGTGCGCTTGAAATACATTTTTTGTAGCTTATAACTCATGCATAATCACCTGAACTCGACTAAAATTACATAAAAACTATAACAACAATGCTATATGACCTAGTGTAATCACCGTATAACTTGTTGATACTCCGGAGTCGCATTGTTTACACATTCATTAGGATCAAATTGGCCGATTTACCAAGTCGCGAAAAATGTTAAACTAAATAATCAACATGTTAATGAAAATAATATTACATGATTCAACTCTTTAGTTTAATAATTGTTTATTTTATAAAAAATTTCTGATAATCAATGAAAAGTTGAGAAGAAAAAGTTCAAAATCCACCTACACTCATTTACGTCCAAGTTATGCGAGCCATAGCAAGGAACTCAACTCAACTCAAAACCCCATTCACATCAATATGCAATTGCATAAGATTATAGCTGTTTTTAGTCAGTGTCGACACCTAATTATTATGGAATAAAATAATGGTCAATTTGGCCACTAAATTGATCATATATATATGTGCATAGTGTTGTTAAGAGCAAATGATGACAAGAAATTAAAAGGTAAGTTTTTGTTTGTCAAATTGCAATTCGTGGGAATCCATGGGTAAGGCAGAATAAAGCATAAAGCATAGATGCAAATTGTGAGCCTTGTGGGGGCCTCTCTTATAGGTTGTTGGAAGGTTATTGAATTTGAAAGATACTTATCCATTGCAAACTTGCAAATGTGTCCACAATCTTTGTATCCGTTTTGCTTGATAAATGTCGTTCTCATAGTCCTATTCGCCAATTTCGTCGCCCCATTTCCCTTTCCCTTGTTTATTAATGTTTCTACTACACTTAAGACTTAACTATATAAGTTTGGTTTCAATTTTGAAATAGTTAAATTGATTTTAAAAGAGTATAGTAGTAATTGATTTTGCCATGTTTGAATGTTAAAAGTATAATTGATTTTGTTTATAGTCCCAAAATCTCATGTTAAATTTTAAAATAGAACTTAATCTCATTGAGATATTAGTTTTTAATATGAATTAGGTCTTTAAATAGATAACATGTTTTATACAAAGACTTTAAAAAAATCACACTTAGGCTCTAATATAAGTTCCCTTCATGTAGGAGGTCAAACTTTAGCATTGAATTTTATTACGAAGTCAGACTTTATCTTGCAAAATTTATATCGATTTAACATATTTTCACTTTTAGTTAAGAATAAAATCCTTTCAATTTTTCAAAAGAAATGAGATATCCATAACTATAGTTTAAAAGTAAATAACTCCATATGATATATAGAAGGAATGCAATATTTTGGAGAATCGAAATCAAGTTCTTAGTCCATCTTACATTTGGTAATCATAAGTTTTTAAGAAAAGTATATTTTAAGATGTTAGTTTAATACTAATAAATCAACTCAGAGTTAAATTTTGTTAATGAAATATATAGTATATATTTCAAAAAAATTGGTGACATTAGTCATGCCTTTACACTTTTTTTTAAAGGGTCATGCATTTACACATAAAAATTATTAGTATTAACGGAGATGTATTGTTTTAATAATAAATTGAGAGGACAAAATTATCGATAAATACCAACAAAAAGAAAGATTACTTGGAGACATGGAAAGGGACAACTGTTGGACAAGAAAGATGACAAAGAGAGCAGCAAGTTGTAAGCAGCTATACGATGAATGACGTCACACATATGCACTTTCATTGCGGAAAATGGAGAAGAAAAATAATTTTATAAAATGAGAAAAGCAAGATAAATTAACCACGTGATGAAAATCCCCTCCCACTTGGGCAACTTTTAACACATGCGAAACTTCATCGAACCTTAGTTAGTCCATGTAATTCAT
>Ga0099826_10001036_pt1 | contig 15662 bp, 5 predicted proteins | sample Mtrugardesep15_FD_76830 | JGI IMG/M metagenome (GOLD analysis project Ga0099826, IMG submission 76830) | Root nodule microbial communities of legume samples collected from California, USA - M. trunc garden sep15 | ecosystem: Host-associated > Plants > Roots > Nodule | place: USA: California... | reverse complement strand
ATTCCTCATAATTATACTTAATTCCCTTTAAACCAAATAATACTATTTTCTACCTTTTTATTAAATAAATAAAATAATCAAACAACATTTATTTAAATAAAACACAACACCATAAATTATATAATAAATTATCTTCACACCAAATATCACACAATTCATACCAAGTCATATATTTCACATAAAATCATATCTAAATCATATATGTCAAATATAGTCATATAAAATCATATAAAAAAAATACTCAAACATCGACTAAAAATAATTAAATAAAAATGGGGCGTTACAGGGAACATTAGCAAAATGCCAATCAATGACCAAATGCTTAGCTCGCTCAACAACTGTGGCGCTTACCTATGAACATCATCCCAAACTTGAAGATTTCGGTGCTTCCAAATACTCCAAAATGTTGATGCCAATAGTCGATTATATTCAATAGACAAAGTTTCCAATAACAGAAAAATAGTATCAGTTGCCGAAGTAGTAGAAGACAAGGAGTGTTGGATAACTCCCCAAAGGCCTGTCATTTGCCAAACTTGGACAACAAAAGGGCAATTGAAAAATACATGAGCAAGATCTTCATGATGTGATGGACACGAGTTCGTAGGAGATTGAACGCCCTTGTCAAGAAGACGAACACGAGTCTGAAGGCAGCCCCGACACATACGTCACACTAGATTCTTAACTTTAGGGGGAACCTGGAGCTTCCAGATGCCAGACCAATAACCCGGGCAGCGAAGATACAAGGAGTCAACGAGTTCTTCAACACATGTAAGCACTACAGACAAAATATCGTCCATGCCTTTCAGCTTTCCAAATGAGTCGATCGTCTTGTACTTGAGCAATAAACGACGTGTGAAGAATCTTATAAGCTATATCAACACTAAATACATGACGAACCACCTCTTCGTTTCAACTCTCGTCATTTAGATTCATCAAACTACTGACGGTAACGTTCTGAACAAAGTGAGCACCTGTAATGCCACCATTAATACCATCAAAGTGACGGTAACTTTTAGGGCACAAGTTAAGAAGATAAAAAAAGAATTTATCAATAAATGCACAAGTTAAAAGGATACAATTTAAATCTTTCAAAATTAAGAATACACAATTTCCAAAATTTTATTTCTAATTTTAATTTCTTATTTTGTGCCCTTATGCACAAATTAGCATTTCCTTAAACATGAATAGGAGTGAGGTTCAAACCATAGATTCTCTACTTATTTATGTTTAACCACTAAACTATTTGATAAAAAAAATAATCAATTTCAAACCTCATAAGAGGGACTTGGATGATAAATGGTTGCAAGACACTTGATTATGGTGGATGGAGAGTTTGAACCTACAATCTCTATTTTTTCGGCATTACATTTGTAAATTACGTTGTCGGGTTCTTTAGAATATTCTCACAAAAGTGAGAGATCAATGACCTGACAAGAAAAGTGAGCTCCTATTGAATACCAATGTAAATTTTAGAGCTAATAGACATTTACCCCCTGTAATATAGGTGACTTTTGGTTTCCCCCCTGTGAATTTTTTTGTCAGATTCCGTCCTTGTAAATAGGCTATCCAGTACTATAATCAATTTTATTTTGTTTGCATTTATAATTCAAAACATAACCCATGTTTCATAAAAGTTCTTTACATTGTAAAAGTTGAAAGGTGAAACAATTAAATATAAGAGTAATATAAGACTGTTAAAATATCAAATTCACATACAATTATATACAAACTTAGCTTATAATATATTGTATTATATTATTGTCAGAAAACAATTGTACCATATGTATCATATAATCAAGTAACCACACTTTTTCAATTATACTTTTAAATATATTATTATTATTATTTGAATTTTTTTTTAAAATTTCCATTTTTTTTTTAATTTTTATTAGTTTTTCTAGAATTTTTTTTATTTTTTAATCATTTTAATTAAGTTTTCCAGAATTTTGTAATAATTTTTATTAATTTTTCCAAAATTTTTAAAATTTTTTTGGTATTATTTTTCTAGAATTTAATTCATTTTTAAATTTTTTTTCTATAAAAAAATTCATAAATTCCACGTGTACCCATAAAAAATAAAATTAATTATACAGTCAGCGCACCACGTCATCAGAAAAAGGTGACTCAGTGTGCCACGTCAACAAAAATGTACAATCAGCTGGGCTAGGGGGTATTCTAAAACAATTTTTTTTATAAGAACGTAATCTGACAAAAAAATTCAGAGGGAGAAAACCAAAAGTCACCTATATTACAGGGGTAAAAGTCTATTATTTTACACCAATTATGGGTATATGTTGATTTTTTGATGATAAAAATTAATTTTCCATCAAATTGATTTTGTAAAATTGATTATACTTAAAACCGAATTGAATGTATAATGATTTATAATTGAATAGTAAGTTTGTATAAGTGTAGATGAAACACTAATTCAATATTAAAGGAAATTACCCTCTGATTATTTTTCTTTTGAAAGAAGTTAGTGTTAGTAGTTAGTGATGCTCCTTTTGAAATTACCCGTAATAGTTCACACCTAAAAAAAGAAGTTCACACCTAATTTTTCTCCTTTTTAGCTTTTGAATGAATCTTTACATTTTTGTTTCTTAATGATGTACTGTTTTCTTGCTCCTTGACTTTGCAATATGTGTAAATGGAGGCGATACTTATTCAATTTGACGATGATGTGATTATCATTAAATAAATGGTCATGTTAATTTGTAAAAAGAAAAAAAATGGTCATGTTAACTTGTGTCTTTAGGACACATATTAAGCAATCCAAAAGTAAAAATTGCTTTTTAAATTTTATGCGTTCAATTAATTAAAAATCAAAAAGTTAAATTTAAATGCATTAATTTCAACAAAAATTTCTACTTTTAATTTTTAACTTGTGCCTTGAAGGCACAAGTTAACATTAGCCTTAAATAAATGATTAGCATATTTTTCTATGTTGTTTGGAAGGTCTCTCTCTCAATGAAAAGGAAAACATATTGTTAATTGTTTGTTAATCTTTTAGTTGAAAAGGTCACCTTCTGCTGCTTAGTGCTAATGCGTGCAATGCATTTTGTGTTATCGTTAATTATCAGTTCATTATATCATTTTCACAATATTCTTTCAAAGGAATAATTTCTTTTTAGAAAAAAGTATACGGTCTAACTCATCTTTCTTTCAATTTTGTTATTTCTTTCCCACGCATACCATAACAAATTTTAACAGCAATTTAGATGATTAACACAATTTTAATGTTTTAGTCATTTTTTATATAAGAAAAAGTTTAAATAAGTTGTTGATTCTAACCCTTTGATTATGTGGCTGTCTTTATATAATTTAGTTACTCAACTCATTTATTTTTAATTTTAAGTATTTTAGTGAAAATAAATAAGAATAAGAATACAAGAATAGTGATGGTTGGTGGTGATGGCAGAATCTTACAGCCGAACAGAACAACAAGCCGCGTAGTCTGTTCTGTAAACGCGTTTTCGTCTTTATGTCTGTCATTGCACCACTCAACATCTCAACTTCAAACTTTTCATTTTATAAACACTTTTGAGGTGAGGTGGGTATAGAACTACATAAACAACAAAATTTCATTCAAATTCAATCATTATTAATAGCATTAGTGTCTATATATATATATATATATATATATATATATATATTTCCCTAAAATTGAAGTATCATTGGAGCTAGTCTTATGTGAATATGATCACAAGATCATATGTATAGTGTTTAGACACATATATAAAGGGACATTTTTTCTAATAATAAACAAAATAAAATTAATTTTTCCTAAGAAAACAAGATAAAATTAATTTAATAATTTAGGAACAAATGTATCATTGTGTATGTACCTAACATTATACATTTGATATTGTGACCAAGTTGATTATTTAAACGGGACACGAGATTTTATGCATAATTGTAAACACGGACTTTTTCCTTTTGAATTTCTTAATGTTTTAGGCTTTTAGCACATCTTTAAAATTATATAAGTATTCTATGTGATTATGTACAAAAAAAAAAAAGAAGTAAACTGTGCGTACCAACATCACATTAGTCCTCAGCCAAATAAAAGTTACATTAGTCTAAATTAAACTTGATTCGAATCCCTAAATAATATTTTTGGTTTGAGTTTTGTGGATGGAGAAGATATGGTTAGAAGATGATATATTGTTAAAGATGACCAATTAAATTCTCTAATGAGAACTATTCATCAACAAAAGTTTGGGATACTGCATCAATAACATAGTTAAAAAAAAGAAGTAAACAATGCATCTAACATGTCTTTTGCTTTTTTTGACAAATGCACCTAAATTCAAGTTTAGTGTAAAATTTAATTTAAATGAACTTTTCTCATCTGACATTGTACTACGGTAGATTTATACCATCATCATATTATGTTAGGAAATTGATATAAGGAGTTATGTTACCATCACAGTACAATGGACTATTACTAACTTTCTTAAAAGAAATTGAAGACTAGAAGAAACAAATAAAATTATGATAGGATTCGTTGGGGTATTTGCCAAACACATCACATGTAGCGGTAGTGCATGATTCTAATCAAAATGCTATGTTTGGTTTGACAGATTAAAGCCTTTATTTTTGTCAAAAAAAGAAATATTAGAGTCTACTACCATATGGATTACGAATGTCAATGATTTCTATAATTATAGTGAATCAATCTCATCCTTTGTAAAAATAGAAGAATGAAATTTTAAGACCGGTAAAGCTCTTACCTACTTGAGATTTTAAGAAAATTTTGACTTTTTAAGTCTCTCACAACTTTGTATGTCAAACACCTCTCAACGAATATATGTTGAGCAAAATGAAATGTTTCTATGTCAACTAAACGTAAACTTATTTCACACCACAATGACCGCAATCGCAACGACCACGATTGCGACAACATTTAAAACCATGGTGTTATGTCTATTACTTTTTCATTTTCTTCTCAACAAACTTGCAAATCTGATTTTTGTTCTCCATTTGCAAAACTAATGTGGAAACTGGAATGTATATTATTAATATGTAAGCTCTAATGTTAACTTTGATCTTTTTCAGTAATATGTAATCAAGTTATCAATTGAAGAATGTAATATATATATGTAAGTTCCAATATTATTTGATGTTTATTTTTTTGGGGTATTGTTTGTCATGTAATATAAGAAAACCCTCCTTTAAGTATCTCATTCTTAACTGGTTGAGTTAGAATTCTAGAGGGATTAAGAAAGGTAGCTAGAAAACTTCAATCAATTCAAGTTGAAACAGATGAACAATGTTTACTAAATAAACTGAAACTGATGATATACAAAGTTAACATTTTATTTTACTCAGAAATAAACAAACTTATTTCCAATTACCAACAATGCTTCCAATAGCTGCAATCTAATTAACTGTGTTCTAGTCTTCTAGAACTCATGCGATTGGTTTCAACACGAACATCTTACACTCATGTGATTCTACGGTTGCCGTGAACTTGTTCACAAAAGTTTTCTTCAATGTTTTGTGCTGCATTCATAACAATGACAAAAACCATATTTGTAACCTCAGTATCCAACAAAGAACAATGAAACTTAGTATATAAAAATACAAAAGCATGCAATGCAATTAATATATCATGGAAAACAACATAAATTGAATTACCTCCCAAAGGTCTCTTGCTTGGACAACAGTGTTTGGTGGAAGGCCAATGTCATCCCAATTAGCTGTTATATTAATATTAATATGCTTCTGAGGGTCTTTATTAAGCAACACAACAGCTACCCTATATCCTGAAAGAGGACCTGCCCATATCTATCCAACAAAACATGAAGATAAGAACAAAAATCTTTAATAAACATAGTGCCAAATTATTAGGCACAATCATTCTAAAAGCACACTGTCTCGGCCGTTGGATTAAGATTGTACGCCTTTTATTTTGAATTCACTAAATTTTCCTTAAAATGCAACTCAAAATAAGTAGTTTGACAATCCAATTCCATTTAAGTAACGCTCAAGACGAAATCATATGATGTATTCGGAATGAAAATTACCTCAGCATCACCTTCCATCCTAACCTTTTTAGCTTGTACGCCAAGCGAATCTATAGTGTGATAAAATATATAACATAATATTAGTAGCATATATTACAATGATTAGAAAATCACAAAAAGACAAATTATGCATCACCTTGGTTAACTGCAATAACTTCCTTATTAGACACTATCTTCAAGGTCTCTTTAGTCATATTTCTAACATCACAACCTAGAAGAAGAGGAGCCTGCAATAAACATTCGAGATCATTTAAAATTAATGTTACTGATTGTGTAATCTGAGATGTTTGATCTCAAATCAATGGTCGAGATTGAATACTGCGTGTAACTGTATGATATTTGTACTTTTGTCGAGTAGTGAATTCAGGTCCGTACAATACATGCTTTCACATAAATAAGGATGTTTGGAGACAAGAATAATCGAACCTTTGAAATGGCCCACAAACTGAAGTGAACGATATACTCATTTTTTGTCATCCCTCCATTTCCAACCTCAAGCATATCAGGATCTGTTGAGTTAGAATGTTTAATGAATATCTTGACTCATAAATTGTATCATAAAATCAAGATGCAAACTCGATGAAAAGTTGTTAAACAGATGAAATTCTAACCATTCCAGCCACCAGGTCTTGCAAGCTCAGCATAAACTTCATTCATGTCAGCCCTTGAAATCATACTGCATAAAACAAGTTAATTTTATTAGCTAGTAGCTAAGGATAGTAGGATACACAATCGTTCGAGTTTAGGAAATATCGAACTTGTTTACATTTCAAAAAACTACTAGCACCAACAAATTGAGTGCATGGTTTTTACCTTTCCCATGTATCAGTTATGTCACCAGTAGTTCTCCAACTATTTCCCACTTTAGCACCCCATTTAGCTGGATGCATATCTCCCCTAACAAACAAAGAAAGTTTGATTAGAGAGGAGTACTTAAAATTGGATGCTATAAAGCACTGGCACATATGTACACCAGATCCGATACTGACATATACACCAATAATAATTTGAAAGAATGAAAGTGATTAAATGTAATCAAATGTGTTGATGTCAGATACCGGATACACCTTCGATAAGTGCTACGTAGATCAAAAGATAAATAAGATACTAAAATAGAATAATTACCATTCACATAGCGAAAAGAAGATTGGACGACCTGCCTTCATTAAAGCCCGAGTCATAACAGGATACCTATACATAAGAAGGCCATGTTTTTCAAAATCATGTATGAAATATTATAAGATGCAGTTCTATTAGGGAAACTACAACACTAGTAGTATGCAAAATTGCAAATATATTTTTGACTACCTCTCAGTGGGCTTTAAGTCATCATTATAACAGTTATCATACTTCAAATAATCAATGCCCTACAATCAAGTAAAATAACCATTGGTTACATAGCAATTGATTAGTAGATGCTAAGAAACAAAATTAAAAAAATAAACAACTATTTAAGTACCCATGATGCAAAAGTTTTGGCATCTTGGAACTCATGACCTAGTGAACCAGGCATTTTTTTGCTACATGTAAAATTCCTGTGAAAGGTCAGCATAAAGATTAGTTAGAAAGCAATGAAAAATAAATAAAAAAATACAAGGGGATAATTTTTTGTTTATGTACCCTGCATCTGAATAAATTCCAAGCTTAAGACCCTTGCTATGAACATAATCTGCAAGAGCTTTGATGCCAGAAGGAAATGTTGTTTTATTTCCCACCAGATTACCCTAAAACATAACAGTATTTGGAAGAATCAGTTTAATTAAAAGCAGGAACTTTCAGAAATGTTGATTTCTTTCCCACCAGATTACCCTATAATATAGTTTATATGATAAATTTGGAAGAAACACTTTAATCAAAAGCAAGAACTTTCAGAAATCAAGTACTAAAATAGAATGAAAGCATGTGAAAATTGTAAGACTGTACATTTTTATCGCGATAAAGTTCGGCCCAACAATCATCTGCATCAATGAAAATTTGTGGATAAAGGTTAATTGCATGTGCTTATGATACTTTGGTAAGTAAAAAATTGAACCAAATAATGACCATGAGTTGAAAATTAAGTTGTTTTACCTATGTTGACATAGGTGTATCCAAGCTTAGATAGACCAGTTGAAACAAGGGCATCAGCTGTAAGGAGTACACAAAAATCAAATGCTAGTTTCTCATATGCACACATAGTCTTATATAAATAAATTCTTAAATTGATTATCTTGTATACTATACATAAATCACATAAACTATAAATAAATGAGCAGATACCAGTTTGCCTGATGATTTTTTCATCAATTCGACAGTAGAAATGATTCCAACTGTTCCACCTGTATTATAAAAAAATTGTTATAAAAACCTCAGTATCATAATTCATAAATCTTTAGATGCATGTCAAATATGAATGGAAAGTAAATAAAATAAAATAAAAATTGTTTAAATTTCTTAGTATTCCTTGCTAATTAAAGTATTCTAATTAAGAGAAGGAATTTAGTGACATACCCCATAGGAGGAGTTTTACCAAGACCATTAGCAAGAAGGTTTCTTCTGAGATGCTCCCCATCATAGTTGTTACCTAATGATGAAGCAGTGACACTAACCAACCAAACATGCAAAAGGGTCACCAAAACCACCACCATCTCAAATCCAATATTACTCCTCATTCTGTACTTCACTTCACTTCACTTCACTTTACTTCACTTCTTCTGTTGAAATGAGAGAGAGGGTCCCTTATCTCTTTATTTATAGCCAAAAAAAAATAGATACGATCCTTAGCTAGTCAAAGGTCACTATACGTATTTGACTATCATGTTAATCTATTAGTCGTTTTTTTAGAAAATGAAGTTGCATGATTCTTCAACAAAAATCCAAATCCAATGTATTTGTTATTTAGTTTGATCTATAACCTTAATAATAGGAGTATTAAAAATGGATAAGAACAAAATTAAGATTAAGGTGTATGTTGTAGCACATACATACATACTAATCCTGAGTGAAGGTCGTATTCAGTAACCATGTATGTATCCTCTCACGTGCAGATTTGCAGTCCTATATTTATTTCTTATAGATTTGTGTATCATAAAACCATGTTTCATCCTCATCCTAATAATTTTGATTTTGGTGTTATTTCATCCTCATCCTCAGATTCAATTTGTTCTTGATCATGATTTTCGAGGAATGGAATGTATCCACTGCAAAGATTTTTTTACAAGAATTTTTACCATCAGGATTTAAGTTTAAATTTTAATGGATTTATAACATATAATTTTAAGATTTTAAAGTGCTTTTCCTTCAAAAAAAAAGATTTTAAAGTGCTTTATGGACTTGTTAGACTTGAAACGGCCATATGATTTTTTTTGCAAAAATTAACAATTACAAGAATTAATAAAAAAGATAATAAATAAAGAGAAATGTTAACGCGGAGACACTCTTTAAGGACTATAAACAGTAAGTATATTATAAAAATGTATGTAATTAATGTCTTGAAAATCGAAATATTTGATATATTTAAAGAATAATTTTTTATTTTGGATAGTTTAAAGAGTGCCCGGGATACTCGTTAACAAGACCCATAAATAAATTATAAGATTTTGATTATGAAAAATATACTGTGATGTGTCAAGAGTTAGAAAATTGTTGTATACACACATGTTAAGGTTGAAAAATACCAGTAAATGACTTAAATGCCCCGACACAGTTAACTGCCGAGGAACACTTCGGTAGTTATCTGCTGAAGTCCAATTTAATCCATCGACACTTAATTGCCGTGAAAATCATTTGATCAATTACGTGAATTTAATGATTTGTGCCCTGAGATACTATATGACTTTTTTGTATCATGATAAGAATGAATTATTAATGAATAATGAATGTAATTAAATGCATTCTTAAATTTAATTTGAAGTTGATTTCCTTTATTCAATTTGATCAGTGCTTTGCATTCATTCATTTTTTTTTTCTTCTGAAGTTAATGATCTTTTAAATATGTATGTTGAGATTATGTAGTTGACCATTGTGTCTAAATTTAAATGTCGGTTGTCACACAAATTCATTGTTTTGGCACCTGTTGATTCATTTCAAGGTCCTTCAAAATTCAAAAAGTGTTGGTGTGACTTTTAAACGAAAAAAAATCATTTAATTCACTTAATTAATCATTCATTCTTATTATGATAAAAAAAAGTCATATAGCACAAATCATTTAATTCACTTTTTGTCAAAAGAATCATTAAATTCACGTAATTGATCAAATGATTTCCACGACAATTGATGGATTAAATTGGGCTTCGGCAGTTAACTGCCGAAGTTTTCCTCGATAGTTAACTGCTGCCGGGTTATTTAAGTCATTTACCGGTGTTTTTTAGCCGTAACATGTGTGTATACAACAATTTTTCAGGAGTTAAAGTCTCAAATTGGATAAAAGAAATGATTTTGAGTAACAACATATAAGTGACATGCCTCTAATACATAATGTCTTAAGATTTCATGTGAAAAAAGTGAGGTCAAAACTCACTTGTGTGGTTCCATTTTTGTTCATTGTGTTGATGCGGCAATACAAGATAAAACCGGTAAAAACAAACAGATTAGACCCCCCTAAAAAAACGGATTAGATCTCTTAAAAAAATATATTAGACCACCAAAAATTAAAATTAAAATAGAAATTAGGTTTATGAGCCTTCAACCAACAAAAAAAAAAAAAAAAAAAGTTTAACACGATCAAATATATGTTCCAGTGACATTTGATTGTTGCAAAAAAATTTGAGGATTGTGCTTCTTTCAAATAATTGCGCTGTGAAGCCCAGCTACTTCATAAATGGTGAAGAAACGTGTCTGACACGCATCTGATACTGATATGTCTCGATACGTCCCGATACGCGTATTAGGGAAGTATCAGCCAATTAATTTTTTTGAAAAAAAAAAAAAGACCGATACATGTAGGATACAACTAACTTATACTTCGATACGGCTAACTTATACTCCGACACCGATACTTCTGTCTTACATATTTCCTTTAAAAAAAAGAGTAAAAATAAAAATACATAAAGACTAAAGTACTATCAAAAACATATTGTCTCTTCTAACCCCAAAAAAATATGGTTCCTCGTAAAGCGATAGTTATTCCCTCTTCTAACCATTACCACCGATTTTTCCTATAAAAAAAAAACCATTACCACCGATTAACTCAATCTCAATGGCAGCATCACCGATTGCCTCCATCAACACCTCCAGTGAGTTCTACTCCGTTTCTCTTCACTCTAATGGTATGTTTCTTATGTTCTTCTCCCTTTAATATCTTCTTCTCTCTAATTGGGAAAAATTGTTTGTTTTTAAATCGTTTGTTTTCAATCTCAATTAGTGTTAACTATTAAGTAGTCAACATTAGACAATGATGTTCTTTTTTTATAGTGTGCTAATGATGTTCTCTTTGGATGATATTAATGATGTTTAGCTATATTCTAGTTTGTGTAGAAAAAATATGTAATTGTCACTTGTTTTGATCATTTTCATTAATGTGTATGTTTGTTTATTATCATTTTTAGTTATGTTTATACATTGTGCATTTATAATATTAATTTTAAATTTAATTTTTTAATAACATATCGAGGCCGTATCATGTCGGGAATTTTGAAAAAAAAATCGCATCACCGTATCGGTATCGTATCGTATCTGTATCGTGTCAGATATCGGGGCTTTATAGATCGCACATCTTCTAAATAACCCAGGTACACTTCAACCAAATCACTTGAGTTGGTACACAAAATAAGGTAGCTAGCAAAGTTCAATAAATTGAAGCAAATGAACAATGTTTATTAAATAAACTGAAGCTGATGATATACAAGTTGACATTTATTTTACTCAGAAATAAACACCTATTTCCAATTAACAACAATGCTTCCAAAAGCTCCAATCTATGTAACAGTATTCTAGTCTTTTAGAACTCATGCTACTGGTTTCAACACATACATTTTACACGCATGTGATTCTACGGTTGCACTCAACTTATTCACAAGAGGTGTCTTCAATGTCTTGTGCTGCATTCATAACAATCCAGACAAAAACCTTATTTGTAACCTCAGTATCCAACAAAATGCAGTAAAACATAGTATATATAGAAATACAAAACATTAAATTGAATGTATACAAAAGTACAATGAATTACCTCCCAAAGGTCTCTTGCTTGAACAACTGTTTTTGGAGGAATGCCAATGTCATCCCAATTAGCTGTTATATCAATATGCTTCTGAGTGCCTCTATTAAGCAACACAACAGCTACTCTATATCCTGAAAGAGGACCTGCCCATATCTAACCAAAAAAACATGCAGATCAGAACAAAAATCTTTAATAAACATAGTGCCAAATTATTAAGACTGTAAGGCATTCAAGGGATCTCGGCCGTTGGATTAAGATTCTACGCCTTATATTTTGACTTCACAAAATTTTCTTTAAAATGTTACTCAATATGAGTAGTTCAATGATCTTCACCTAACAGCAGAGAATCCAATTCCCTACAAATAATACTGGAGACGAAATCGTATGTTGTATTCGTAATGAAATTACCTCAGCATCACCTTCCATCCTAACTTTCTTAGCTTGTACGCCAAGCGAATCTATCGTGGTAAGAGATAGAATTTAATATCAGTAACATATTACAATGATTAGGAAATCACAGAATGACTCAAATTATGCATCACCTTGGTTAACTGCAATAACTTCCTTATTAGAGACTATCTCCATGGTCTCTTTAGTCACATTTCTAACATCACAGCCTAGAAGAAGAGGAGCCTGCAATAAACCTTCATAGGTGAAAAAAAGAAGCCAGGTACAATACATGATTTCAAATACATCAAAGGCCTGTCTGAATTAGTTTCTACACAAGCGTTTTTGTTATAAGTGCCTAATTTAGTTGTTTGTCCAAACTCGGATCAAGATACATGAAGACAAGAGAGTGATAGAACCTTTGAAATGGCCCACAAACTGAAGTGAACAATATATTCATTTTTTGTCATTCCTCCATTTCCAACCTCAAGCATGTCAGGATCTGTTGAGTTAAATGAATATCTTGACTCAGAAATTATTTATGAAATCAAAATACAAACTCAAAGTATTTCATAAATGTTATTTTGCTAGTAAAATTTTACTATTCCAACCACCAGGTCTTGCATGCTCAGCATAAACTTCATTCATGTCAGCCCTTGAAATCATACTGCATAAAACAAGTTAGTTTTGTTAGCTAGTAGCTAAGGATAGTAGGATCCACAATTGTTCCACTTTAGTAACAAATTGTTTACATTTCAAAAAAAACTACTAGTCCATGGTTTTTACCTTTCCCATGAATCATTTATGTCATTAGTAGTTCTCCAACTATTTCCCACTTTAGCACCCCATAGAGCTGGATACATTTCTCCCCTAACAAACAAATAAAGTTTCATCGGAGAGGAGTACGTAACATTGGAAGAGCAATAAGATGCTAAAAGTATGCAAGAATTACCATTCACATAGCGAAAAGAAGATTGGACGACCTGCTTTCGCTAAAGCCTGAGTCATAACAGGATACCTATATATAAGAATGTCATGGTTTGAGTTGAGGATTAAAGGAGTTATAAACACAAGTTCAAACCCTGATAAAGGAGAAAATACCAACATTACAACTATTAGAAATATGTATGAAATAGTATAAGATAACAGTCTATTAGAAAAACTATACAACACTAGTTGTAAGAGAAATTGCAAATATATTTTTGACTACCTCACAGTGGAATTTGATCCATCATTGTTACAGTTATCATACTTCAAATAATCAATGCCCTATAATCAAGCAAAATAACCATTGGTTACATAGCTGTTGATTATTTTTCATTTTTTTGAAAAAACATAGCTATTGATTAGTAGGTGCTAAAAAACAAGATTAAAAAAAAAACAAATATTTAAGTACCCATGATGCAAAAGTTTTGGCATCTTGGAACTCATAACCTAGTGAACCAGGCATTTTTTTGCTACATGTAAAATACCTGTGGAAGGTCAGCATAAAGATTAGTTAGAGAGTAATGAAAAAATAAATAAAAAAATACAAGGGGATAATTTTTTGTTTATGTACCCTGCATCTGAATAAATTCCAAGCTTAAGACCCTTGCTATGAACATAATCTGCAAGTGCTTTGATGCCAGAAGGAAATGTTGATTTCTTTCCCACTAGATTACCCTAAAACATACCAACAACTTTCAGAAATTTAGTAATAAAACAGAATGAAGCATGTGAAAATCGCATGATTTATACCTTATTATCGCGATTAAGTTCAGCCCAACAATCATCTGTAGAAACAAAAAATTGTGGATAAAGGTTAATTGTAGGTGCTTATGATACCTTACAAAGTAAAAAAATTGAAACAAATAAATATAGAACTTTAAAATTAAGTTATTTTTATGTACCTATGTTGACATAGGTGTATCCAAGCTTAGATAGACCAGTGGAAACAAGGGCATCAGCTGTATTTGCATACATAAAATTTACAATCAGTTTGCATTCTTAATTTAGCACACATGCATAACAAATATCAAATGCTAGTTTGTCAAACGTTTATAAATATTTTTGGGTTAAATAAGTTTTTGGTTCCTATAAAAACTGACATGTTTTGGTTCCTGTAAAGAATTTCTTAGTCTTTGAAAAATTAAAATTTGTTTAATAATTCTTACACATTTAAATTTTTTAATGCTTTTTTACATACATATTTATAACATTATACAAAGTTGCTTATAATGTTTAATGTTGCTTATAATGTTTTTCGCATATCTCATATCTGTAAAAAAAAAAAAAAAATTATATGTTTAAGTATAATTAAACAAAATTTAATTTAACAGGGATTGAAACTGCATGGTCAAAATTTTTAGAGAGACCAAAACATATCAATTTTTCTTATGCGAATTAAAAACAAAATTTTCTATTTACAGAGACCAAAATATCATTTAACCCAATTTTTTATATATAAATACATAGAACATTGTACCCTATTTTTTTTAATAAAATAATTATCATATATACATAAATAAATCACATAAACTATAAATAAATGAGCAAATACCAGTTTGCCGGATGATCTTTTCATCAATTTGACAACTGAAATGATTCCAACTGTTCCAACTGTATAAAGAAATAAAGTTATAAAAACCTCAGTATCATAAATCTTTAGATGCATGTAATTTGAATGGAAAGTATTATTACACTATAGTTAATCGGCTATAATTAGTTGATAACTAGAGTTAAAAGCATAGTTTAGAGTTAGAGTTAGTTACTCGAATTAATCTTGTGTATAAGAACAATCATTATACTCATTTGTTATCTTTTATCAATCTATATTCATTCTCATAAATCTCTGAGTATCTTAATCATGAATACGTTTATGCTTTCTTGCTAATCATCATGATCTTCTTCCCTATGATTCCATGTACCACGATAGAAAGTAAATAAAATGAAAATATTAAAACAAAAAATTGTTTTAATTTCTTAGTATTCCTTGCTAATTAAAGTATTGCTATTCTAAAAAGCACTGAAGTGAATCCAACAAATTAAGAGAAGGAATTCAGTGACATACCCCATAGGAGGAGTTTTACCAAGGCCATTAGCAAGAAGGTTTCTTCTGAGGTGCTCCCCCT
>Ga0099826_10001034_pt1 | contig 15667 bp, 12 predicted proteins | sample Mtrugardesep15_FD_76830 | JGI IMG/M metagenome (GOLD analysis project Ga0099826, IMG submission 76830) | Root nodule microbial communities of legume samples collected from California, USA - M. trunc garden sep15 | ecosystem: Host-associated > Plants > Roots > Nodule | place: USA: California... | reverse complement strand
TTTCCCTCTTTGGGCATTTTAGGTTGAACTCACGGAACCCCAACAAGGAAATTCAAAGAAAAGGAGAGAAGAATGATAACATGTAAATTGAGCTCAGGTATATAGAAATGTTTATTTATATTATACTTACTATATTTAAAAAATAACCATTCTAATTATCTTTTATTAAATGTACATTTCAGGAACTTGAAGAAAGATGGCATTATCTCAGTGAATTACAAATAACTTATGGCCCCAAAGATGTTGTCGATTATTTGTTTTATCCCTTATTTCATGTTATAAGTTTTTTAGATGAACAACTACTCTTTTAGCTTTCAATGTTTTCTATTTTTGTCCAATAATATTTGGGATTTTGTGGCTTGCTTATTGCCTTTTGCTTTGAATAAATTGCAACATTATCATGGTGTGTAAAATATGATTGTTTGTGTGGATTTGAAAGTGTAGTCCATATGGCTTGGATTGAAGAGTTGTAGGCTTATATAAGGCTGTTATTTTTTTCATCGTCCTCTCTTCTCGCATGCACTTTCAATATTCCAAAAATACCCCCATTTGTAATATATAATTTGAAAACCTCAAGAAAAAATATGAATCAAACAACAATAAATTGAAGGAATGTTGTAACATCCCGCAAAATTCTTAATAGACTGCGGAATCAGTTAGACGCGTGAGAGACAAATATTTATAACTGGGGTGCAGTGTTAGTTAACTATAATGAAAGAGAATTTTAAGGGCAAACTAGCAACTTTACCCAACAAGTATAAAAGCAAGTTTTCCTACTTTCATTTCATTTCTCCACCTTTTTTATTGAATCAGAATCATACTCTTCCCCATTCCCTCTTCTCCTCTCAAACTTCACAAAAGTCTTAATCCAATCATCATTCCATTTAGACTCTCCTCCTTTCTTTCCTTTTATTCAGCCGATCGAGCCTCTCTCTTTCTATTCACTCACCTTGGGAATTTTCAAGAACTTTAAGAATGGGATTCTGCATGTGTAATCCATTGGCTAATTGTGGTTCTATTTGATGATGAAGCAAGAGCTGGTACAAGGATTGAATCTACTGTTGTAAAGAAATAAGACATTGGAACTTGGTTAAGTTGAGAAATTGAAGCATAAAGGCCAGTTATTCATTAAGTTTATATTTGATGTTGGTGCTGGAATTGATTGTGAGAATTGAGTTGTTTATGGCTGAGTTTTGTGGAATATTGGTTAAAATTCGTATAGAATATAAGTGGTATTTTCGTCATGGTTTGTTCTGTGTAACCTGGAATTGAGAAATTGTTGGATTTTTAAATTCTACGCTTAATTCCCTTCGATTCGGATATAAATTTTGCATGTTTCAGATTAAGAGTGGACTCAGAAAACACATTTAATTAAAGTTTGTAAAATCCTGCTGAAAATGGCTTACGGGTTTGACACGGATTTTTCCAAAATAAGCTAAAACGTGAATTTAAATTGTTGAATGGTTCCGGAACTTAGTATGTAGTGCTTCAAAAATAAAAGTAAAATAATATCTTATATGAATGTCGAATATGTAAAATTTCAACATGAAGTGTTTACCGAATGTATTGAAAACACAAGAAAATAGATATTTGAATTGAGTTGAGCGTATTTTTTAAAACTATTTCAAAATGTTCTTGAGAGTTTTTTACTTTTGAATAAAACATTAATCTAAAGATGACCGAAGAAAAGACAAAGAACTACAAATTAATAATTGAAGAGAAATGAAAAACACACGATATTTTTAACACTCGTTCACACAACAAACCAATATGAATATGTGCCTCATTGTAGTTGATGACTTAATCCACTAATCCAAGTATTATTTAATCTACCTATTCAGGCTGCAAAGTATTCTTTCACCTGCTACTCCATGCTATACACTAGAAACCTTCTAGTCATCTCAACAACATTTGGCAATTGTCTTGTTGAGGAACTAATTTTTGATTGTTTCTTAAGATTACCTTCTAAAAAGTGTTTAATACTAATATTATTCAAAAAAAAAATTGTTTAATACTTGATTTCATAGTTTAATTTTTTTACATGTTACATGTGAGACCAACCAATATGATTCTTGGATATTTGATAGCAATAGTTACAACATGGTTTCTTATTTGGTTGTTCTTCGGTATGTTTCTTATCTATTTTGGTGATTCTTAAGCCTGATTTTGGTATTATTTTGATTGTTTAACTGATTTGATTATTTCTCTCTATACTAATTGATTCTTCTATTTAATTGCTCTCCTTCGTGATGGCTCTTATGTTTGATTTCTTCTTTCTCTACCTACTTTTTTATTTGGTTGCTTCTCTTCTATAGGTTCTTCTGTTTGATTGTTACTTTTTCTGTTGGTTTTTATGTTTGGCTGCTTCTCAATTGGTTGGTTCCTCTTTTCGATCGTTGTTGATTCTTTGGTTGCTCCTCTTTGTTGTTATGATATAAGCCCAATTAAATCTTAATGTGTGTTTTATCTTGAGGAGTAGTGTTGGAATATTACATATTTTTTATTCTTTCGATCACATATTACATATTTTTTATTTATATTCTTTATTGAGTGCATATTTTTTTTCTTAATTGACAAACTTTTGAAGCTTCGTGTTAATGTATTGTGGGTTTATGGATAGATATTAGATAATATGTTAATGGATTTATTATAACTATGTTAAGGGTAGTCTAGACTTTTTTTAATTCATAAGTTTTGTTGTTCATATTATTGAAACCCTAATCTCTTTATTTTCTCATGTGCTTTTAATTATTATTTTCTGTCCCTTCAATAAAAAATTATCATTTTCTTCTGTAAGATTTATAATTATGGTATTGGAATACATTTGATTAAAAATCCAGACATTGCTGAATTTTGTACCTACGTAAATGAATCGAGACCTATTTAATTAACCCCAATGATAACCATATCCAATTCCATGTAATGTAAAAATATTAAAACAGAGATTTACTATTGAGAGTAAAAGGATTCATTTTGAAATATTATTGATCGATAAAAGAAATAAATTTATAAGACATAAAGCAGAAATATAAGTTTTGGGGGATTAAGAACAGATTTAAATCTTTATTTAGTCCGTTATATTACAAGATTTCACAGCCACTTATTTTTATTGAAAGATGATTATTTTTGCATGAATGGAACCCAAAAATCAACTATAGAAAAATTTAAGCATTCATGCAGTTAGCACCTTTCGTTCAATCTTGATTTAGATGACCTAGTTGGATATCGAGCATTAAATATTGTTTTAATTTTTCTTTTTTTTAAATCAATGTGTATAGTGTATGGATGTTGAACGTGTTAAGAAGAGATTAGAAGAAGAGGGGATCTGGTATGTTACAGCCACTACTAAAACATGTTGTCACTATTATAAGCAAAATTTCACTTTTTGGATACATTGAATAATTAATGTATCAAGTCTATAAAAAAGACTAGATACATTAACTATTCAATGTATCTAAAAAGTCAAATTTTGCTTATAATAGTGATCGGAGGGAGTAGTGTTTTGGGACAGAATTTTCAGACGGAAGTGTATTTGTCTGAATTTTTCGCGCGGATTTGGGACAATTATAAAGGAGTGAAATTTTCATCCCAAAATCGTGTGAAATGTTTATGACATGTTGAAACAAGGTTTTTTCCCACAAATTTCGCACGAATTTCCTTAAAAAAAAACAAATTCGTCCCAAAACCGTGAGAAATATTGAGACAGGTTTCGGTCGGATAGTATTTGAGGGTTTTCATTTTATTTTTTAATTTGGAAAATTTCATATCCCGATTCTCATTTAGATTTTCCCTCGTGTCTGTTATGCTTTGCTCTTGTAACCATTTTCCCTCTTTCATAACCCTAAAATCAATTTCACAATCAATTTCTCAAGTTCTTCAATCAATTTATTCCAAAAACGTTCTCAAGCTCTTCAATCACATTCTCAAGCTCTTCAAGGTTTGCTTCTCTTCTCTTCAGATTTGAGGATTCTCAATTCTTTTTTTATTTCTCAAACTTTTCAAGGTATTACCATTCACTCTCTCTATTATAATATGCTTTCTCTTCAACAAATCAACCATGTTCCCATAAATTTGTACCTGATTCTTGGTTCAATTTCAGGGTTTATTTTGTTTTATTTATTAGGGTTTTTAGTGTGCTTAACTACCTAGACATGGATTCATGTTTGATGTTGAAATATATTGTGGGTTTTGTGCGTTTTTGCTATTCCAATTGGGTGTATGTTGTGGTTTGTGTTTTATTGGCATGTCCCAATAGTTACTCATGTTTGTGGTTTGCGTTTTTGTTGTTCCAATTGAAATATAAGTTATGGGTTTTTTACATGATGTTGAACTATTTTAGTTTATGTTGATAGTATTGCATGACTTCTGGATTTTCCGTATATTTGTGTCATGTGACCCCATTAATTTATGAACAACATATTGGAAATTTTTAAATTGAAGTTATGGTAAAATGTAGGAGAATGAAACAGGAGTCAAGCCTCCTGTGGAGGAGATATTTGCCCATTGCCATATTAAAAGGGATAAGACATGGGTTGATAATAGAGTTGAGCAAGCCTATGTAAGTAGTTCTTTAACATTACATGTTTAATTTATCTATGATTTAAGTTTTAATAATAGAGCTGCGAAAGGATAGGTTTTAATTTATCTATGATTTTACTAAAATTACATATTTATAACTGGTTGTTATTTAAATTACTAACAAAATTCAAAATTGCTGGGAAATTTTAAGAAGAGAAAATCAGAGGTTTTGGAAATAACTATGTCTCAAAATAAAGAGGAAGAAGGATTGTCTTCTGAAACCCAACATAATATGCCAGATGACTTGACTATTTGGAAGGAAGTAGCTCCCAAAGGTAAAAAAGGGAAATTATATGGTTTAGGTTCTATAGGAACAAATGCTTCGAAGTATACTATTGGTTCATGCTCCAATGTCTTTAAGGATAAAAACATAGAACAAGAGCTCTTAAAATGACAAGAAAAGGCAAAAGAGCAAGAACGTATAAACCAAGAGCAAAAACAAAAACGAGAGCAGCAACAAAAAAGAATTGAGTCAAACGAATGCATGCGTGCAGCTTTATTTGAAAAGTTGAATATGCCATTGCCTCCAAAAATTTCTTGTGCGACATCTATGCAAGATGAACCAAATGATATTGGTGAAGCCTCTAATGGAAACAATGTTGATAATTTTGGATTTGATTAATGAGTTTGACTTAGCTGATTTTCTGTTGTCCTGATGTTTTGTGGTCGTTGCTACTGAATTGTCTTTTTATTTTTATATGAATTATGTGTTTGATTGATGTTGTCTTGTATCAGTCTTTGTCTTGGGATTTCCTTTTGGTTGGAGTTATGTTTCCAAACCTCTTTACCTTTAGCTATTTACTTTTTTAGGGCCGGTTTTGTCACCCTTGTCCCTGCTAGTTCACTTGAGTGTGTATCTGTTTGTCTTGTGTTCGAGTATGTCATCTTTTGAACAAAATATTACTCAAATTTGTGTAACTTTACTTTTTTGTATTGACTAATGAACAATTTAATCATGTTAGTTTGTGATATATTGTGATAGAACATTAAATCTAGTTCGTATAATTTTATTTTAGACAATGAGCATTTGTTTACTCTTGAATTATTATTCATTTTAATTTGAATCTAGTATTGTATTATTGAATATAAATTTTAGGATTTGAATTTATCTCAAACTCATTAAAAAAATCTATTTTATGGCAATTCTGTCAAAAAAAACTTATAATCTCGCCCGAAAAGCGTGGCAAATATTTTAAGGCAAATTAAATTATTAACTTTGTCCGAAAATCGTTGGAAGTTTTAAATGATTTTCGTCCGAATTTCATAGGAAATTTTACCTTAATTTTGTTCAAAAACTGTAGGAAATTAAACTTAAGTCCATCTGAAATATGTAGGAAATTAAACTTAATTCCGTCTGAAATCCGTAGGAAATTAAACTCAAGTCCGTCCGAAATCTATTCCAATATCTCACAAACTTAAATTTCAGAGTTTGTGTGAAAATCATGTGAAATCCGTCTGAAATATTGTTAGGACGGAATTTGGGACGGAATTATGATTTGCGACGCGGCTTTTTCAAACAACGCCCTATCCGTTTGAACTCCGTGGGAAATTTTCGTAAATTCCGTCCCAAATCCGTCTAAAATTCTATTCGAAAATGACTTTTTTTTTAGTAGTGACCTTTGGTAAAGGATGTAGGAATTCAGGAAGATCAAGTGTTCTTCCATGACCATGTAAGAATATCTCAATCATGCATGTTTCTTCATTCTCTGCTTCTTTCAATCCTAGAAGCCATAGCCTTAAGAGATCTACTTATGATCTGTGCAGTGAAGATCGGTGATAAAGGACCGTTGTTTGTGGTGTTTCGATGCGACGAAGGTTGAACCTTCACGGTGCAGGAGAAAGGTGTTTGCAGGCGCAAATTATCACTCCAAATCTCAAGTAAGTATCTGAGAGAGGTGGTTATGTACGAAAATATGGTAAAAATGAATCGTGACATTGAATCACCTTTATATAGGCGCGATGAAAGTTAACGACTTCTATGAAATGAGGAGCCATCTTAGGAGGCCGTTAGCGACACTGTGAACGGTGGAGATGAAGTTAGGGCTTGCTTCTGTGAGGTAATACGCACATAGATTTGTGTGCTCCTTCACCGTGTTTGGCCTTGCTTATCTTGGACTTTGTCTTGTTGGACCTTACATTATTGGGCTTCTAGCCAGGTTATGATAGAATGTTTGGAAAATTGCTTTTTTGACTTCTATTTCTTCCTAATAACACATGGAAATTTCAAAAATACCCCCAGTGGTAGTTAACTACCACCGTTTTTCAGTGGTAGTTAACTACCGTTCACACCAGTAAATGAAGACAGTGCAGTCTGCATTCATTTTTTCAGCCATTTTTGGCCTGTTTTTACCTCTAATTTCAAGCGCCAATTCCAGATGAAATCAAACCAAAACAACAACATCCAACAATCATAAACAACAACATTACATAATCTATCAATGATTCATTAAAATTACACAAATACGACAATACGTTAACGTTATACAAATGTTTGAAATTTGACAAAAAATCCACATTACACTAATCGTCTTCAAGTCATCCAAAGTGTCTGTCAGAGTTAAGAAAACCTTAATCGTTAGGGTAATAGTTTTTTAACGTCAAATGTGTGTAGAAACCTTCTAGTAATCCATCTATAATGATTTGGAACCAAGATTTGAAGAAATTTTTTTGAAAGGGGGATTTTTTTAGGTAAGGTGATGATGATGTAAGGTGATGAGTGAATAGGGAGGTAGGGCTGTACTGGTTTTGGGGGGAAATCACGACGTAAGTTAACTATCGTTGGGATCAGCGGTAGTTAACTGTTGTCGGTTGTTCAGCGGTAGTTAACTACCGTTGGGGGTATTTTAGAAAATACCATGTGTTATTAGGAACTTCTTGATGTTAGAAAAGAAATTTTCGAATGCTTGAGCATGGACATGATGAACTTCACGTTTGAAAATGACAAAACTCAAGATCATTAATTTCACTTCCTTTTTGTTATTTGATGTTAGAAAATCAATTTTCGAATGCTTGAGCATCAACATGATGAACTGGGGTATTTTAGAAATTTTCATGTGTTATTAGGAACTTCTTGATGTTAGAAAAGCAATTTTTGAATGCTTGAGCATAGACATGATGAACTTCGCGTTTTAAAATGACAAAACTCAAGAACATTAATTTCACTTCCTTTTTGTTATATATAAGATAAGAAAAGTTTGTTAATTAAAATAGAACAAAAAAATATATGTTGGAGGATAATTAAGAATGTAAAATTGTTATTCTTGATTTAATTGCGAGAGAAGAGTGGTCCAAAGAAAAGTTGTATTGTATTGTATTTGCACACCCGGGGCGCACAAAGCCATGCTTGGGGTGCACGACACCTTCTTCCGACGCTTTTTTTGTCCTTTTGAGTGATTTCTTCATTGAAACTTGTTTTGTGATTTAAAACAGAATTTCCTCAACTTATAATGTCTTCAAGAGGCCTCTTGAATTTTTATTCATTGTCTTCCCAATTCTTCATGAGATGCTTTGCTCATTTGCATGATTTTACATTGAATTTCATCAAAAGCACCTAAGAATTTCTTGGTTTCAAGAAAACTAGAATTACATGATTCATTATGAAAACATTACAAAATGTCTCATAAACCATATGCAATTGTGCTAAAACTCCTTTAATTTGGTTCAAATCATAACTAAGATGACTGAAAAATAGCGAAAAATAACGTAAGATGATCTGTCATCACAACCTCAAACTTAAATTATCGTTTGTCCTCAAGTAATAAAAGAAAGCAAATTTTAAATTGTGCATATTTTTCAAAGAATACGTACCTATCCGAAGAGGTTGCTCATCATCTCGTTCAATTTCCTGAGTTGACTAACTTAGAACTTTCATACAAGCGGGGTAGACTTAAAGAAGATAGTTCATACCCTCAGACACTCTTTTTTCCAAGGTACACGTATGTACCTCCTGAAACCAGTAGGGATGGTCGCAACATTTGCCCACTCCAGTCGTTACATGAATGTACCTTGCATGAATTTGAAACAAGTCTAAACATGGATTCAAGATCACACAATTTGTAATGTGGCTTAGGTTAAAGTGAGATATATTTAAGAAAGTATGCTAATAAAATAACTTGGAGTTAGATTTTCAATCTACGGACTCCTACTTTTACTGCCAATCTTCCTTCCTTAAATCAAAACAAAACGGGTACTAGTAGAACAAATTTATTTATTTTTCTAATTTTTTGAAGAGACCAAATATTTTGGATTTTATGTCTCTTGATTTATTTTTTTTAGACCCGTAATTTTTTATGGTTTATCTTCATTTTTTTAATTTTTTGATATCCAAGTTATACGGGTATCCCACCTCAAGCTTAAGATAATAATAATTCCAAAGAGCAACCCAAACTTAGTTTAAATCATACCAAGTTATCAAAAATATTCTATCTAACTTTAAGAGAAATCAAATAGATGACATTAAGATTCAAAACTTGTGACATGACTCGTCACTTAGTAAAAAGAAAATAAATTATTGCATGGAGGCGCAAAGGGGGTTAACAAAGGATAATAATAATAAGGAAAATGCTAACAAGTGTACTTAGAGAACTTATTAAGAAGCTCAAAGTAGAAACTTTATCTTAGAAATTGTATTATACTAATAAGTGTCCTTAGAGAACTTGTTAAGAAGCTCAAAGTAGAAACTTTATCTTGGAAATTGTGTATTCAACCTATTGAAATAATAAAAAGCAACTTTTTAAACATAAAAATTAGAAATTGTTTCCATTTTTTAATCCTTAACAAGCACCCTAAGAACACTTGTTAGCACGACCCTAATAATAATAAGGGTGGCTAGAAAAGACTCAAGGTACCAACCAAGTGCGTCGTGTGTAATATAATATGACCGATATAAAGAACAAGCGCAAATTCGAGCAAAAATAGCACTCAACATAGAACATTCTAATAGAAAAAATTATTGTATCCTGATGTTCGTCTTGCTAACCTCACTGAACTGGGAGAGGTTGTTGCCACCCCATAGGATAGGTATTGTTGTAATGATTGAATTGTTTGTACTATCTAAATTTATGACTTCGTAGGATTGTTACGTCTCTCCAGCAGTTGAGTTTCACCTACTAATCACTCTAAGGATATACACGCTCTAAGGGGTGTAGGGTCGTCAATCCTACATGATTCAAAATGCCTGCATATGGAGTGTTAGAGTGGGGTCTTACTCTCATATACGTAATTGAAACATAAAAGAATTGAGATTCTTAAATTGTCATCTAAAGGCTCCGACTTTGTCTATGAACCATAGAAGTTCATCACATACTCTTTCTTTCCTTAGTAGTTCTGCCTAACCAATAATATTATGACAATACCATTATATTGTCATTAAATATTCTCATGTGTGGTCAAGAAACAAAATTCTCGTGAATTATTTTATTATGTTAGTATTAATAATTAGTCAACGAATTCATAGTATTTTCATATTCTATTACGATTTTATATGGAGAAGATAGTATTTTCTTAAATTTTAAAAAGATTTAAATGAATAAATTTAGTACCAAATCATTTTAAAATATAAATTCAATTATTTTAAATTAAAAATAAGCCTTTTAGGTAAAAAAAATTATAGTAAAATACTAAGAATGTTATAATACCGTAAATTTATAGTAATTTTATTTATTACTATTATTATCCCCAAAAATTTGTAACAAAAAAAAAACCCTAAAAAAATCCATTAAGACAATATCATCATAGTGTCATTAACTATTCTCATGTTTGGTCAAAAAACAAAATTCTCATGAATTATTTTCTTGTGTTAATATCAATAATTAGTCAAAGATTTTATAGTTTTTTCATAATTTTTTAAATATTTGAATGAGAAAATTTAGTATCAAAACATTTGAAAAATGGATTCAATTATTATTGATTAAAAATAAGTCTTTTAGTTAATTTTGTTTATAGTAAATTAGTAACAATGTTGAAATAGAATAATAAATATATTAATGTACCGTTGATTTTTTTTTTAAAATAACATTATGATATGTCTGTATTGAATTTTGTTCTTATCTTTTGGTGGTAGATGGCTGAATTCATATTCGAGACATTATTATTGTCTTAAAAAGAGAATAACTTTTTATTTTCTTTCTTCTTATAATTTTTCAATTTCAAGAAAATATATTAAAAATACTTTTATAGATTATTTAAGAAGCAGAATAGATAAACATATTCAAAAACTTTAATATATCAAATATATTTATTTTCATTTAATATTTTTTATTAATAATGAAAATATTCTAAATTTTCACAATTCTATCAACTAGTTAATATACCCTTTAAAGAAAAAAATGTATCCTTAAAAGAAAAAAAAATTGCATTTAAGGCGGTGGCACCCCAAAAAGATTTATAAAAGAACAAACAATTCTCTTACACACTCTTATTTAAAATGAGTTACAGCTTCTTATTTAAAATGAGTTACAGCTTTTGTTTTTATCAAAACAACTTCTCTTGTTTCATCTATTTTTTTTGTTTTTATCAAAGCTAGTTTTTTTTTTCTTTCTTCATAGTTTCATCAATAACCTCCAATACCTCAAACTCTACCTTTGAACTTCAAGTTTGTTTCTCTTTCCACTCTCATCTTTGTTCAATTTATTTTTTGTAGATTATTTCATTAATAATTTTACATGAGTATGCCATTTTTTTTTATTGTTTTCATTTTTTGGTGATATGTTAACAATTTTTTTATTGTATATTTGGATAGGAAGAACATGGAGGGAGCAACAAACATCCGTCAAAATTTGGACAAAGAGATAAATATATTGAAAAAACAAATCCAAGAAGAACGACTTGTTGATTCAAATGGAAAACAAGCAAATGGAAAACACATATATGCGTCATATAACTATGGAGGAAGGTATTTTTGGTGAACATTATGAAGTAGGCATTATCAAAGAGCAAATAAATGAGTTTTTTTCTTCCAAAATACAGAAAAAGGTGCGTATGTTGTCTGCATATATATCAGGTGCTCTGAATAACTTTATAATGACCGAACAAATTATTTTATTTGTATGAATGAAACATTTAATAGTATCTAATATTATATATTCATTCTAGGTGTACTTGTATGAAAAATTTGTGCGCGACAGTGATTTCACAAGGAAATTCTTCTTCTTATCGTTACATCACATATCCTTCGTGTTAATAGAAACATATCAAGAATTGGTCGAAGAATACATGGTTAAGGAATCTACGAAATGTAGATATATGCGCAAGTTGTTTATTATACCATTTTATATTCATCAAACTTATGAATATAAAATGGTAGAATAAATAACTTGTGCCTATCTTTATATTTCATAAATTCCTTAGTCATGTACTCTTAGACCAATTCTCGATTTATTTCGATTAACACCAAGGATATGTGATGGGGCGATAAGAAGGAGAATTTCCTTGTGAAATCAGTGTCGAACACAAATTTTTCATACAAGTACCTAGAATAAAAATGTAATATTAGATACTATTAAATGTTCATACAAATAAAATAATGTGTTCAGTCATTTTAAAGTTATTTGGAATACCTGAAATATATGCAGACAACAGACCCACACCTACTTTTGTATTTTGGAGGAAAAAAAACTCATTAATTTGCTCTTTGATAATGTCTTCTTCATAATGTTTACCAAAAATACCTTTCCCCATAGTCATCTGACACATATATGTGTTTTCCATTTGCATTTCTACAAGTGATTTAATAACTGACACATACGATGAAAGACACTTTGTAGAAAAGGCTTTTGATGTTTTGTTTTTGCAAAAGCTTGTTTTTGTTTGTGATTGACATATTGCTATGTCCACCCTTCATACAATTACCACTTGATATTTCTAGGTACATCCTTGATAATTTTACTGCCTTCATGCAATTTGTGTTTGAATCTAAAATATTGTATAGTTAAATTAGTTAATGATTAATAAATGATTGAATAGTAAAATGAACATTTCTTGTACATATCTATATACATGTTTTTTTTATGTGACCGACTCGTCACCCATCCTAATTTCATCTTTGCCATTTCCTTTGTATATTGCAGGAATCAATGTATAATTGATTCAGTTAGTGATCAAACAATAAACTAAATGTTTCTAGCAAACCAAAACCAAGGCCACACATAAACAAAGTAAAAAAAAAAACTCCGACTTTTTCGTATAGAGAATGATTTTTTTTTAACTTTACCTCGAGATTTAGGGAAATGAGGTTTCTTGGTCATGCCACATATGATTTTATTGCATCTCCAAATATTTTAAGTTTCTCTTTTACTATTTAATATATGGAAATGTTAACGAGTGTTCCGGGGCACTCTTTAAGGACTATAAGTAGTAAGTATTTGTGTGAAAAAGTGTGTAATCATTGCATCGGAAATCGAAACATTTGACTTTTAAAAAAAATAATTGCTTATTTTAGAATGCTTAAAGAGTGCCCCGAGGGCACTCGTTAACAAGACCCTTTAATATATTAGGAAGGAATATGAGGAACATGGTTCAAATGAGGAGGTATCCAGAAGTATTAAGAATGCTTCCGAGACTACTAGTTCAAAAAGTAAAATAATTTTCAGAGATTAATATACACATTTCTTATAGAGCTTATTGGTGACAAACTCACACAACATTAAACATTGAGAAGTGGAGAATTGTGGATTTGAACCCTCGCCAAGCATATCAAATGTTCAAGCAATGTTTTATCATCTGAACAAATTATGTGAATCAAAATATGTATGAGCGGTGCAAAAGCATCAAGGAAAATGGACAACATTCTGAAGAAAATAGAGAAAATGAATCTCACGCTGAGATATATTTGAACAGAAGTTTGAGTGCTAATTTAGAAATTTTTTACCACCTTTTATGTCCTAAGTGCTTGGTAAATACTTCAAAACTACCAATATATATTTTGCATTTTTGTCATTTCCCATGTTGTCTAACATGATAATGAATATCTTGTGTCTTTATTTTTGTAATTCCTTTGAAGATCTTTTGTTGTACTTTGCACAAATATCTTGATCAACGGATTATATATCGAGTAAGCAACAATGTCCAACATTCTTTTCTTAACACATGTTTCTGTTAATTAATTAATTTTATGGTTTATTTTTCAAAAAGTAAAGTAACCAATTTGGTCATAACCAGAAGGTGACAGAAAACCATGTGGTGATCATTGTTACCTTTATTATAAAGGTACCACAATTAGTAATATTAGGGGCCAAAACTTGGATCCTTCCCATGAAGAAACATATGTCATGGATGAAACAGAATTGAAGCACTTGTCTAACTCAATGGAAGGACAAATTGAAGGGAAGCGAAGTGTTTCAAATTGAAAACTTTTGGAGAAAGAATCATGTTTAAAGGGAATAGAAATGTTTGGAAGAAATAAGTATGAATCTTTCTTATTTTTCAGCTCACACTTTAAAACTATATAATATGTATTAAGTTATATGCAATTCAAGCTTGCAGTTGACTTTTATCTGGGAACTTAATTTTGAAGTTCAAGACTTGCAAGGAATTTGTTAGCTACATGTATGCTGAAATTTCAATGCCACGTGGATCCATGAACGAAAATGAAAACGTAAGATATTATTATGAGCCTAGTGACATTATTAAGACATTATATAATTTATTCATATACTATATTTTCCTATCTGCTAAAATATATTTGGTTTATATAATTATTTGCAAGTACATTTTCACTAGACATGCTAGTAGAAAGTTTGAAATTGAGGAAGTTAACGGGCGAGTAAGGAATAGAAAAATGTAGTTGAAAAGATTGGGATTCATGTAATAGTTAGTGTTTTAGTGTCATATATTACCATTAATCAAGACAAGATAACAATGTCTTCAACCCTTTTCTTTCCTAACTACTGTAATACAAGTAACTTGGTTCTGCGGTGGGTAGGAATTAGTATGGGAAAGGGGAATTGTTTCCCACCATGGGAAAGTAAATTTTGATCATTTGATAAAGGAGAATAGATTTTATTGTGGTCTCCCATCACTAGATCATTTTATTACACTTTCTTCAACCTTTAGTCAAGAAATTAAAAAACAATGTCTTCAATCTCCATGAACACCACCGGTTCCTCCAAATAAAAAACAACAACAAGCATGTTGCTTGTCATCTCTATCTGCTCCATGATTGAATTGTTGCGAGACACAAAAAAAAGACAGACCCATATTTTTCCTCCAAAGTTGAAAACTTTATTGAAAGTTGAAAATGCACATCATAACCTGTCGAATTTAGTTAGTTTTTTTTATCATGAATAAATAATGTTCTTTCCAAAAATAATGAAGGGGAATATCAAGACAAAAGGAACGGAAGGGGTTGGAGTATACAGTGATGCAAATTCCCATCTTAATCTCACACAAGTTCTCACACAAGTTGAAGTTATATTATCTGGAAAATTTTAGAACTCTCATGGAAAATTGAAAGAGATGAACAATATTTGAAATCCCAATATTATGTTATATCTTGCATTAAGCGTAGATCTGAAAACTGAGATCTACCTCCATGGGTTGTTTATTTTTATTCATGGTTGAGAGGTTGAAGAAAGAGTAAAAAAATAATCTAGTGATGAGAAACCACAATAAAATCTATACTCCTCCTTTATCAAATGGTCAAAAATTACTTTCCCATAGTGGGAAACAACTCCACTTTCCCATACTAAATCTCACCTATGCGGTGTTCTACAACAGTATCCAAAAAGCAAGAAAGTGAACCACTAATTTATGACTATAAAGGAAGAAGCAACAAAAAAAAGTTAATATATTTCTATATGAATAGATTTGGAAGTAAAACATCATTCAATTGCTTCATTTTCTTTGCTAAGATTTTAAAAGTTGAATCATTTGAGTTTATAGGAAATATAGATAACAAAAGATGTGAGAATATATAAGTGTCTTGATTCTACACCCAAATGTTCGTTTTTTGCCTCGTTTATTTATTTTTTGGCTTAATTGCAGTTTTAACCCCCTAACTTTCACAAAGTTGCGATTTTGGCCCCCTAAGAAAAAAAACTACAAAACGGCCCCCTAAGTTTTGCATTTGTGACAGTTTTGTAGTTTTTTTTCT
>Ga0099826_10001033_pt1 | contig 15685 bp, 4 predicted proteins | sample Mtrugardesep15_FD_76830 | JGI IMG/M metagenome (GOLD analysis project Ga0099826, IMG submission 76830) | Root nodule microbial communities of legume samples collected from California, USA - M. trunc garden sep15 | ecosystem: Host-associated > Plants > Roots > Nodule | place: USA: California... | reverse complement strand
GAATTCTGAAAAAATATAAAGAGAAATATAGTAGAATAATATTACTGATAAATATTGGACCAGAGAACTCTGGAATAATTTGATTATTAATTAAGACCAGATTGTTCTGGAGAGTGATTAATTGTCCTCTTACTCTATCAAAATTAATGGTGCACAAACACTTAGAAAATTTCTCATAAACTTTGATTAAGCATTATGTGGGGTGGTCGATTTGGAAGCCACATATTGACACTATTTTCTCTATTAAAGCAGTGAATATAGAGCAAGTGATGGATATCGAATAAAGTTATCTTAAAAGTGATTTTTAAGTTGAGTACTCAGAATAAGTGGCTTGTTGAACCCAACATTTGCATTGCATGTTGAATAGTTTTATGAGTGGTTCCCTTCATCTTGGATTATCATCCAAGTATGGTAGTTTTCTGGTTTTTAGTTCTTACTTATTTTCTATCTGCCCCATTGTTTTGGGATTTTTTTTACTAGTTTTCTCTTCTTAACATGTCTTCTTATCCTAACCACTAAATAGAGCATTAAAATTAATGCAATGAGTAAATATATAATTGGAGCTACACGTTTATTTTGTGAACAAAACTCACATAATCTAGGAGGGAGACACAATAATTGAGTACTGATTCAATATGTTTCTGATTTTTAAGGAATCAAGATGAGATTGCACATTTTGGAAGTGATCTATAATCTATTAAAAGACACATTAATGAGATAAGAAAAGTTGAAATATTGAATACAAAGGACCACAATAACATCAAAACATGAAGGGACCACAAAAGCAGTAGGATAGGAAAAATGGCCAGCACTTTCATGCACGGTAAGCTGCTGATATGAACATCTAGAGACAAAGAATCAAATAGTTGTGATTTCTTTCCTTCACGTGTACTCACTTCAATAATATCAAAAATTTGTGATTTAGAATATCTATGAATTAATTGCTTACAGCTTACAAATTGTAGTGGAGATATTGTCTGCAAAATTGTGTCGACCTTTCATTCACTTGTTGTTGCTCTACGTCATTCTTTTCATTCCACGTATACTTTATTCCAATTTTAGTGACATATGCACATATTATCCATATATCTCTTCTCACACGTACGTAACTAAATTAAACACATTCAGCAATTAGCTTGTGTTTAGAAAACTAAGGGTTTGTTTGGGAAGAAGATTTTGAAGGGTTTTGGAGGAGAGACTTTGAAGGGCTAAGTATATATTTGATTTGATACCAATTAAAAATGTTAAAATATCAACATGCTAATTGATCATATAACATTGCAATTACACTTAATTCATTTTTAAAAAAAATAAAAATACTATAGTATCTTTAATTTAGAAAAGAAAAGTAAGTTCATCCCTCCCCTCTAAAAACCCTCCATCCAAACATAACTTAAAGAAACATAGTGGTATCGCATGTCAACTCACCTCTACAATTTGTTGCTTCGAAAATTTTACGAACATTCTACATTATGACGTGAGAAAAGAAAACACAACGTGAATCCAAACAAGCACCGAGAAAATTTGTCACGTAGTCGAGTATAGGTCAACAACCAATCCCATGTTGGACAGAAAATGGAAGTCCTAAAGCCCAAGTTTTTTATCATACATTAAGCCCATTTGAAATCAAATCGAGACTCTTACTCAAAAGTTGCAGCTATCAAATGAAAAACAATTGGAAGGATGATGTTCACACTTCACTCAATGCTAAGAAACACTTGCAATTTACCAATATAACCTCATCAACAGTTAACTGTCGATGGTCATTTACATCTTTTTCTAGTGTGTTTCAGCCTTGTTTGAAGTGTAAACAGCAATTTTCAAACAATTGTGTAATTACAACTGTCTTGTTGTTACTTCTATCTAACAGTGCTCTGTAAAATGGGAGTTATGATCTCATATAAGAAAGTGTTACCCAAGACTGAGGTATATTTTCACTTTCATGGCTCTTATTTATCTCGATCAAACACTAACTTGAACATCTAAATACCTAAAAAGTCACTAACATCATTAGTGATCGCTAGTATCTTGGTTCACTATCATATCCTAAAAACTTAACTGAATCCAGAGATATCTGCTCTGAAGATTTTCCCTTAGAAGACTACCTTAGTAGAAAACTAAAATACTAGAAGTGGATATCCTAACTTATTATTTATTTGTGTAATTTTTTTTTAATGCTTGATTTGTGTAGTTTGATATATTAAATTCAACATTATAAACATTTTTTCCCAACTTCATGAGGCAGCTAAGTAAGTATATTAAATGGGAACAAATAAACCTAAATTCCAGCAAGTTTCCGAATTCCATCCATGAATTTCAATTTTAATTTATGTATGAACTTCGGTATCCCCACCCACACAAAAAATAGAAATCAGAAAAGTAGCACCTACTTGACCAAAAACAGCAGAACCAAAGATTATTAATTTATATATAAATTCAAAAGTCAAATAAATTATTTTACACAATCAACTAAATACAAATGAGGCTCCTAGACAAATGTTGATTGTAAAAAAGGTATTAATATTCCTCGGCCCTAAAAAGTAAATTGTCAAAGAAAGTAGAAAAATTCAATGATTAAAAAGTACCATAATTCACTACTTTTGTGTTACAAAAATCTTTTTGTTACTTTGAAAGCCAATAAATGATGAGAAACAAGGTACAAGCAGCAATGACTGCTGACAGAATAAGGGTATCCCTTGATTTTCGCCTTCTTATCGAACCTGCAAAAGCAATGTATTAGGTCAACAAAGATAAGCCAGGAAATATAAATTTGAAAATCAATGGCAAATTAGAAAGATAAAAACTACTATCCAACATACCGAGCAAGCTACGAATAATGGGGAACTTGTCCCCAAGAAGCCTCACTTTTCCTTGAACATCGCCAAACAATGCTCTTTGAGAACCCAAGACAGCTCTTGTTGCTTGAGCTTGACTAATAACTTCATCTATCTGGAAAAATGCAGGGAAAGTGAGTGAATCAAGAATCCGCAAAAAAGAAAAGAAAAAAAAAAACAGGATATCAGAGTAATGGTTTAAAAGATCTGACAAGAGTTTCTACAAGGTCCCATTATTATGGTTTCTTGTAAGCGCTAAGTGAGAAGTCCTGAAAACTAAATCTTACTGGAAGATATTCTTCTCCAATCTATATTATTGCAGTACTGCAAATTTCAAAATATCTATAAACCGACAAAATGCCCTAAGAATTAGTTATATCATACCAAACGAAGCATTAATGTGACCACGCTGAAACCAATAAATGTGCACAGATGCAGCAGTGTCTAAAGAGAGTGGCCTGTCAACTCTTGATGGCACTTCAATCAATAAAAGTAATTTAAAAATTTGGAAGAGTAAAGGGTTACTGAAAAGAAGAAACTTCCATCACTGCTTGAACACTGAAATTTCAATATCAAGTCAGCTCAAATTTTGTATATTGGAAAGGTCTAACTATGATTTCAACCTTAGAATTGATTTAAAAGACGCCATATGATATGCAGGCAAGAACAAACACCATATTGACAAATGTTAGCTATATGACATTAATAATGGGAATGGATCCTCTTCATTTCTCAAAATAAATGGAGGTGACCATTACTATAGTTTTAGAGTAGATAAATGATTTAAATGTACACATTTCAAAAATTGGTGATATTTATTAAACATTTATACTTCAAAACTTTAGTAATTGACACTTCCATTTCGATGGAGACGATCCCAACTCGTTAATATTGAAAAACGGTTTCATGTGCTATACTGAGTAACAAGCATAGTTTCTTCTCTCAGAGGCACAACTTTCTGGGACTGATGCTTAACTAACGGTCACCATGGTCGAATAAAGAATTTAAGCAGAAAAATACTTACATGAGACGTACTTCCATGGATGGCAGCTCTCTCACGTAATAACTGCATCCTTGGTGACATACTACCAGATGCCTGCTAGAAGAAGTTAAGTATAGTATCCCTATAAGAAAATATTTATAAAATTTAAGTCAGATCATGCTCAGGACTCACCTTAAAGTCCGAAATATCATCCCTAACAGAACCTAAAAGCTCTGCATGTTCCTTCATTGAGTTTATGTTCCCCTTGGTACGCCTGAACTCCTGAAGCAAACAACAAAAAAGGTAAAAACAGATATGAAGTCAACTTACTAGAGTAATTTAAAAAAAGTTACTGTAGAACCAATTTATTACAGTAATGTAAGAATTTTTAAATATTAAAAAAATAATTGCTATTTGCCACATAAGAATTTATAGTTAAAATTTTACATAACGGTAGAAAAGGCTTAGCCACAAAGAACCACAGAGAATATATCAAGTCAAAGCAGCGAGATAAAGAAATCATGGTCTGATGGTAGGCTATGAAACACATAAAGTTCAATTTGGCTAAGTGTGCTATTCCGGGAATGGATTTCCTCCGGTGGGATTTTCACTGGATTTCCTCCGAATAGGATTTTCACGGGATTTCTCTTCAGTTTTAATCTCCACAATCCCTTTTTATATTTTAAAGTATCTCACTATCTCCTTTTTGATAGATGGTGGGGATTTCACCAGATGGAAATGTCACATGAGAGAATACATTTCCGTTCTTCCCTTATTTGTTTCCAATATTATACGTATCAGGAATCTGATTAAAACGGAGCATAGAAAATATGGTATTAATGGTGAAAATCCAGGCTTGATTCTAGGTGACAATAGATCCTGGGTTCTGAAATTACAAAGACAAAATACAAAAAATACGACAAAACAAAAGGCCTAGAAAATTGAGTGTCCGATCTTCTCCCAAAAATCTCAGCATAGCTCCCATGATTCCCACTCCCACACTATATATATCCTTCCCGATCTTTTCCATTTTCTCTATTCTTTTTCAAAAATGGGTTAAACCTAACTCAAACACCACACAATCGGTTTGTGAGGTTATGATTACCTCTCACTGGTAACCACTAATCAGGTCAAATCACTATCGGATGTGGGACTCTCAACACATCTATAGACCATGACCCAGGTGGCCTGATAACATATGGCCCTATGATATTGTCATAGAATTTGGGTTGCTGTAACTCAACCATACAAAACTGGCTTATATTATGGAAAGAAAAAAAAAATCTGCTTTTAAAAGATGAGGATTAACTCCAACTTATGACCACATGCAGGCCAATTCACAATCCAATATAAGATTCTCAACACTCTAGCTAGTAATTCCATACATCATGTGTCTTCTTTCTCCTTAGATACACCATAGTTATTTTAGGCGTCCTATCAATACTCATTTCCTCAAGTTACACCTTGTACTATGGGTATTTGCATGAACAAACGCAAGCAAAATATTTTCCCCTAAGATCCCACTGCTTGAAGCATCAGAACCAACTTGTGCATGAAGCATAGTAATTTACGCCAGGATCCCAATGTTTGGAGTATGTTGGCAGGAAGCTTCATTCCTTGATCCCAAACTTGATTTTAGTGTTGCACCTTTACCAATCTTTCTTCCAAAGTATGCTAAAGGAATTAAATCAAATTATCGAGGCAATCTATTCATTTCTACTACCACCATAGGATCAGACAGAGTCTTCAGTGGTTTTCTCCATTTTCAATTGGTTCGTTTTCTTCAAAATTGCATAAATTATGTGTATATGCAGGATAGATTTTAAGAATCACAAGCCAACTGATTCAGCAGCATACCGACTTTTACAGGCTTGGCATAACATAATATGTGCTAATTTGTTTATGATACTTCACTGAAATCAAGATAGGTATGCAAATAGCAGCAACAAGCATCATTTTATTGAGAGGAAATGTCAAAGAAGTAACATTGTAAGTTTGTAACAGCTTCAGTGGGTCAAACATCCCCAAACAATGAAGTGAGAGCATGCAACTATTAAAGACAGCAATTTATTAGTTGGTTACAACTCCGTTAATTTTGGCATAAATTGGGCAAAATCCACATGTTTTTATTCAAACAAAATACAAAGGCTCAGAAGTTGAATCTAGAATGGAAAATACTGTTTTAAAAGCCAACATCCACACTCACAATTGACAACTGTAGTGTACCCAAGTTCACGTGTTGCAAGTAAGAAGATGGCAAAATATAAATGCACCTATTCTTAGATTCAAACGCAATGCAGTGTCCATCCATCAATTAAACAAAGAATATACAGGTTATGATGTGGCAATTAAAACAATCATATGTACTTCTCATGCAATTTTGATGCCGAAATTCTTTTTTTTTTTAAACTGGTTGAGCTGAAAATCGAAACTACATAGACAAAATAGAAATTTTATATCCACACACCTGGGTAAACTCGTGAAGAATATCTCTGTGTCTAGCCAACTTCTGCGTTACAGAAGTAGCTGGTCCAGCAGATGCAGCACATCTACTCATGGAATCATTTATGTCCAATAGTTTCTCGAGCAAGGATTGGATTTCCATTTCCATGGACTTCCAAGACCTACTGGACCCAACAGATGGTGAGCCACCATCCACATAACCTAATAACAAGAGGGCAGAGTAAAAGTTAAAACAAGATAGAATTTTCTCATTATCAGTGATTATTCTCTCAAGCAGACATATCTTTAGCTTTCTAGCGTAATATGAAAAGTAAACACCATAGCCATATTATCCTAACACAATTTTAATATAAAATATGTTATTCCTCCACTCGTTTGCTTAACATTTAATTCATCAAAAATGTTCTATCACTTGATTAACGATTAACTCATGAGAAATTAGGTGGTTTTGAGCAAGGGAAATAGAGGTTGGAGTGATAAAGAAGTTATGGGTTCAACTCCCCCCACTAATAAACATAACAAAAAACAACTAACATTTGTCTTTTAAAAGCATCTTTTTATTACTCGTGATCAAACTGGAGTTTTGAGACTAAAAACAAAATCAACTTCGTCTCATAGTTACTTAAAACTTGTATTTTCATTAGAATCCTGTTTGGCAAGAGGAAAATACATTCTAACTAAGATAACCAAACACACTAAGTGCATGTTAGTTTCTGCAGCAAATACTTCTACTACTTTGAGCTTCGTGAAACTCACAGCCAATGAACACTGGGACATGAGAAATGCTATTTCATTGCATACCCAAACATGTGCTAAATGTGTTTGATTCTGCAGTAGCAAATATGTGTTTGAAAGAATTGACTTGGTTAACAATGAGTTGAAAGTAAAGTTATTTATTTATGTTTGAAAACATTCACCTAAAAGTAAGTTGAATAATAAATCTGAGTCTGAAAATCAATTCACCCAAAAGCTAAAAAATCCTATCTTCAAAATAAAATCAATTTGGCGGAAAAAGCAATTCTACTTCAGAACATGCAAACATATTGTTCCGCATTAGGCCAAAGCTCCTCAGAACTTAACCTCCACGTGGAAAGCCTAGTCCACTTCAGAGAGATCCATAAACTCTTCACGCCACCGCACCATCAATCTAACGATGGTCCACCTCGTGTGGTGCATTCCATGCACTGTATTACAAGCGCTAATGAACATTTCCACCAAAACACCGCAACGCCTTGGCTATGAAAAGAAATCACTCTCAAAATTACCATATGTCATGTCATTTTCGTTGGTATTTCAAATGTGAGTAAGAGTCTCACATTTAATGAAAAAGTGGATATCGAGCATGATAAGCGAGAGGAACTATACATCTAATGTGCTAAGATTTTGGGAGATGTGTTGTCCAATTTCACTAGTATGGTTGCTCAAAGTCTAATGTAATAATCTACGTTATTTTACGACAATTTCTTAAGTCTAACCCCAACCCAATGAAACATTGTTGAGATTCAGAGTGTTTGCAAGTACACCACCCTACCCACTCTCAGCCCATTCAGGATCACATACTAACACATAACACATACACTTCTGATGAAAGGTGTGTCCAGTGTCCGACAAATATCAACACTGACACATGTGATTACGTTCAATTAAGCATATGTTTGGTTTCAATTTATTTTGGAGGGTCAAAAGTGATTCTAGAGGTTGTAGAATTGATTATACCATGTTTGAATGATTTCCAGGAGAATTGGTTTTGCTTGTACAATTGATTCTACTACTTCATCCTAGAATTTATAACTTTTGGCTTCCACCATTGCTCCACTTTTACATAATTAAATACATCCAAACATAAATCACTTTAAATTCAACTCCCTTTTATTCAGAATTTTACAGAATCAATTAACTCAACATCCAAACATACACCAATTCATTTTTTTCAATTTTTTATCAGTATCCATGTGTCCGTATCAATGTCGTGTTTCGTGTTCATGCCACTACTTCTTAAGCTAGTTCCACCGACATGTTCCACAGATCAATCATTCCACTCCAGATCACATTCCATATCTCTCAAAATCAAATCGAAACATAAACTAAAAACAAAAACAATCCGATTCAACAGAAAAACGATGAATGCGATGAAAAGGGAAAGGAATGGAACCTCCTTGAGTGAATCTAGCACCGAGTTTAGCGTAAGAAGAAAGCTTAACGTCGAGATCGCCTTCGATCTTACGCGCTTCCTTACGAAGTTCCTCCCAACCTGATTCCTGCAAATCCAGATTCGTCGTATCCCTCATTCGGATCGAGATTTCGGTTATAGTAGTTGAGATTTCTGAATTTGAGCAGTGTAAAGGAAGGAAGAAAAGGAGTGTGGATCGTTTCAGGTTTTTACACCAAAACAGAAATTTGTGGGACAAGCTACCCTAATTGTAAGTTCTTTTTTGGAAGAAAAAAAATAATAAACTACTTCAATTTATATACATCATCCTCCAAAACTTTTTTTTTTAACGATATAATACAAATTCAAATTCGCTAAAAACAAAAGGATGAATTGTGAACAAACTCACAGCATCCATGTTAATAGCGTAAAATGTAAAAGTATTTATGTCTACAAATATGACTAATATTACTATATTCAAGTCTCCGGAATACTCATGTCTCCGGATCTGCAACTTTGACGACGCCAAAGTCATTGTCATTGATCGAATATGCACTTGCTCAAAGTTAATCTTTCAACCTGAATCAAGTAAACACCGCACTACGATGGGAAATCAAAAAACACACCGCACAAAGACATGAAATTAAAATAAACAGAGTCGTGCAGAGACGACGAAATAAAAAAACAAACGAAAGAAAACAGAAAATATGCGAAATCACTTATTCAATTAGCATAGAAAAAATAACAACTCAGAGGAGTTATTTTTGGGTCAAAACTGACCCTAAATCACTCCTCTGACAAGAAGAAGAAGAAGAAGAAGAAGAAGAAAGGGATGACAACTAGGGTTTGAGAAGGATCATCATCCAAAACTTTTATTACACATCCAATAATAAGTTATCACATAGTTTACTCAAAAAAATTATCACATATTACCTTCATCTCTAATTATAAGACCATTTTGAGAATTTTTTTTGTCTCTTTTTATAAGACTCATTTGGTATTTCTAAATACATTAATTAATTCTTTACCAACATACCCCTATTTATGTTATATATTTTTCTTCAATCAGCATTAAATACTATGTTTGAAACATACACTAACCATCTTCCTTCCCTCTTTCTTAAAGGATAAAATTGTAAAAACAAAAGTAATTACAAACAAATTTATTATCATTTTTAATTTTCTTAATTCCCGTTATTTTTCTAAAAGGGCCCTATAATTAGGGATGGAGGTAGTAGTAATTTCGTTTTTTAGCAATATTATCACATAATTTTGGTCTCTTCGGAGTGGCTAATTTTTTTATTGGATACTAAGTTTAAAAAAAAAAATTAATAAATTGAATGATATGAGTTACTATACTTCTTTAATTGATTTGACAGAAAAATATTAGATGTATGTGTAAAAAATGTATACATCGATAATGTATATAAATTAAAGGCTTAAATGCATTTTCTCTTTATGTTTCAAAACGTTACAATTTTATCCCCGTATAAAAAAATGGATATTTTAACCCTTATATTTAGCCCCTTTTGTAAAAGTGGCAACACCTTTCAATTTTGACCAAGTCAACGTATATATAGCAACCGAATTAGTTGAGTCCGATGTCATGTGTTATTTATTAAATTAAAAATAAAATAAAAAAGTCATGTGAGATTGTTGTGCCTGCGGGAACCCCTGCTGAAATGGTAGTAGAAATGCTAGCAAATATGAATAATGAGGAAGTTGAATTAGAAGGAGATGCTGAAATGGAGGATGTAGAAGATGATAGTGATTCTGACTATAATCCAGAAAATGTACATGGTAATCAAGGGGCTGACATGACTCAGGTTTTGACAAGCATTCAAGACTTGAGGGCTTACATGACACAAAAGTTTTATACTCAAGATCATCAGTTTCAGGAACTGCACCACATATTTGACACTTAGGAAACTCAATTCAATGAGATGAGGGACCTGTTTCATAGGTGGAACACCAACCTTGCTGCCTTACCTGGTGAATTTTTCCCTGAAAATGATGCTACAACCTCTAACCCGGATGCTCATAATGCTTAGGAGTTTATCTTTTTTTATGTCTTTTGTCATGCATTTTAAATTTTCTCTCAACACTTTTGGCCCTTTGTGGCTTGGTTTGTGAAGCACATAACTTTAGGTTTCATATGTTTTTTATGATGTTCTAGTTTTATACTTTGATGATTATACTTATACTTGTTTTACCACGGAATAGTCTTGTTAAAAGCACCCAACGTCAATGTCTTAAATGTCTTAGATTCCTTTGTGTATTGAGTCTACTTACATTTCATTTTTAGAGTCTTATCACATTTCAGGCACTGAATCGATTCATTGGTGACTGAAACAATTCATAAAAGTCTCTGACTTCTAATGAATCGATTCACAATATTTTTGAATCGATTCACATTTGTATTAAATCATATCAATCTTCATCCTGGGTTCACTTGAATCGATTCACATTAGTAATGAGTCGTATCAATCTTCATAAGGTTCTCACTTGGATTATGCTGTCTAAATCGATTCACTTATTTAATGAATCAATTCACTTAGTTGTTTTTGTGCGAAAATTTTCACTTGGGGTCCTTTTCTATATATACTTACTTACTCATAACCCCAAATTCATGGAACCATTTGCAATTATTCTCTCTAGGTCTCAAAAACTCTTTGTTCAAAAATTCTTAAAGATTAAACACTTTTTCTTAGAATCACTTTGTACATTGAGTCACATTGATTTGCTAGTGTGCTTATAGGGATTGTAAGTTGGTTCTCTCAAGGAAATTGGTAGGGCTTAACCAAGGTTCTAAAGTGAAGTGAATATCTCATTCCACCTCCTAAGGGTTTGGGGGTTCTTTCTAATTGTTCTTGGAATCGAAGGGGATTTGTTTACCGGACGTAGTATCGAAGGCTCGAGTGAAGAGTTCGAAGGGGCGCACAGGTGATCGAGAATTCGAAGATTCAAGAAGCACCAAATTCAAAGGTTATTTGAAGTTTGGGGGAGTGTTTACGTAGGGATTAAAGAATTAAGTTTAATTTCAAAGAACTCTTGTAAACACATTGTTATTTATGAAATATTTGTGAATATTGGTCTCTAAAACTACTTGTAAGCTAAGTAGGAATTTAAGTAAGGGCCAACTTTCCCTTTGCTCACTGTCTGATGCAAAGTCAGACAAAATATGGACAATATATTAAACCTTCATGGTTTGAAAATGCATTATTTTTTGGGTGGTAAATTTGAAACTAGTAGTGATTAGAAGGGCACGAAGTAAATGAGGAAGTAAACCTGTATGGGACCTGCTCTTTTACTAGATTAGTAACTTTTAGGCTTATTCAATCACCGGATCCCTTAACTTAATTGATTGTTTTAATTTGGTCTCCTAACTATAATTTGTATTAATTTGGTCCTCATGTTTTGCTTTGTTACTAGTTTTAGTCCTTTCTGTTAGTTTCTCTCAAAAAAACATTAACAGAAAGGACTAAAACTAGTAATGAAACAAAACATAGGGGACCAAATTGGTACATAATTTAATGTTTTTTTGAGAGAAACTAACAGAAAAGACTAAAACTAGTAACAAAACAGAACATAGGGGACCAAATTGATACAAATTATAGTTAAGGGACCAAATTGAGACAATCAATTAAGTTAAGAGACTGAGTGATTGAATAAGCCTAACTTTTATTGTTTCTATTTTATTGTTCATATTTTGTTATCTTATTTTTCTCACGTGACTCTAATTGGAAAGGATCACTTAAGTCCAAAGGATAGATTAAAGGTTAACTAATATTCGGAATCCATGAAGGATATTGTATAAAGAATGAATTTTTCTTGATCATTATAAAGATCACATGTAATATAGTTCTTGAAGAACTAATTTTCTTGATTATTGTTTATAAATATTGAAGATATAGTTCTTGAAGAAATAAAATTTAATATTAAAGCATCTCTGAAGGATTGCTAAAAAAAAAAAATTAACATCGAGCATCCTTGAAGGATTCCTCAAAATAATTGTTCTTGATTGTTATGAAGAGCATTGTAATATAATTCCTGAAGAACTAAATATATATGAAGATCAAAAGAATTGTTCTTGAAGGATTGCAAACAATCAAATTTTTAAAGTTTTGACATATATATAATTCTTGAAGAACTAAATATTTAATATCAAGCATCCTTGAAGGATGGCAAAAATCATGATCTTCCTTGGTGCTGATAGATTTATGGTTGAAAATAACATTTATTTTACCTTTGTATAACTTTTAAAATGAAAGTATTGAAAAGTTACACGTTGAGAATGTAATGTAGTTATCGAAGAATTAATTTGTTGTCTTTAAGGATCCATGAAGGATCGCTCAAATAAAGAATTTTCTTGACCATTGTTTATAAAAGATTTGGAATATAGGTCTTGAAAAACTAAAATTAAATATGAAATCATCCTTGAAGGATTGCAAAATTGTGATTTTACTTGCCTATTATTCATAGAGGTTTGTGGAGTTCTTGACCACAATTCAAATATATAAGATCTATTTTATCTTAATATAAATTCTATCAAAAGAATTAAAAAAGAATATTATTTATGCCTCTTGAATGTTCTCCTGAATTAGCAACATTGAGAAAACAATATTAAGAAAATTTTGAACGATAAATCACATTTGTGATTGAACGTAAAAGTATAATAATTGATTAAAATGATGAAGTCTCATATGATAAATTGAACTTTATTTTTAGAGTGTATCATCCATACTATTTGTTTCGTATAATATGTGCTCCGCTTATTTTTATTTTTTTTTAGGTAGAATGCTCCACATAATTTCTTTTCTAATAAAATAGTAGGTATATTGGAACAAAATGTGTTTAACATTAACCTTTGAGCTTTGTTGATAACAAGGTATTAAAAATGTCAATTGGATATGCTAATATTTGTTCAAGTGTGCAGGACCATAGACAAAAATTTAGTGTCTTTAATTCAAGCATAGGTTCTGAATAACAAATGAGAGCATTAGAATCTACAAAAAGGAAGCTTGAATGCATCTGAAGAATAGATGTTCTGAAGACAAGAGGTTATGAAGATCAGAAGCTGGCGTCATCAGAAGCATCCTCATCAGAAGCTGACATCATCAGAGGTTCTGAAGACTAGAAGCTTCAAGATTAAGTCAAATGTTGTTTTTGATCACGTCTATCATTGCAGAAGCATAGAAGCATGAAACAACGGCTAATTCAGAGGGATTTGGAAGGCATTGGATGTTTATCCTTTGTAGAACGTTGGAAAAGGACAATAGTACAATTGTACAACCACTATCTCCACTACTCTGTTTTGTGTCTACAGTAGTACAAGAACAACAATTGTGACTACACTGGAAATTCCTCTATACTTGGAATGGATTTGAAATTGTTCCTTCATAGGACAATAACCAAATCAAGGAACAGATCATTGGTGATCTGATCAAGCTTCAAACGACTCTCTTTTGATGTGCTGGCAAGCTACGACGTCTATTTCACACCTCTATATAAAGAAGTGAATACCTGAAGTTTCAACAAGACTCAACAAGAATTTACAAGTGTTGAAACTCTGCAGAAATTGTTCCACACATCAAAGTTCACTTAGCATTTCTTAACATCTTTCATATCTTAGAAATTCTAGATTCTTAAAGAGTCTGTATCTGATTTGTATTGTGAACACCACTGATTGTATATCAAGTGTTCAACCTCAAACATTTTTCATTGTAATTATGTTTGAATAGAAGTCTCTTGCAGGTGTGCTTGAGCATAGGATGTCTCTTGATTTTGTTCTTGAGCATAGGAAGTCTCTTGATTTTGTTCTTGAACATAGGAAATCTCTTGCAGTTGTGCTTGAGTAGTTTGAAGTCTCTTGCTAGCTTTAGCAGTGAGCAGTTGTATCAGATATTGATTTTAGTGAACTCTCCTTGGAAGTGCAAGGGGGACAGGACTACTTCTGATTTGTGGAAGGGACTGTATAATTGCCCTGCGTCTTTCTTCTTTCTCTCTCTCTCTCTCTTTACTTATCCGCTGCATTTAGACTCTGAACACTCTTCAGAAGCTGAACTCTATTAGGTTCTGAACAGTCACTTCAGTTTTAGGAGAAGAAAAAGAAACCACAATTCAACCCCCCCTATTGTGTTTTTCTCACCTTCAAGGTATTATGTTTATGAATTTGATATTATTGTTACTTTTGAAACAATTAAGATTTACGAACTATATTGTTTTCAAATGAGATTCTTGTTAGTTGGCAGATTAACTATAAATTAGATTTGTATTATTGATTCCTTCTAAAAAGCATGCATAAACTATTTCATGGTTTTGAGCAAGTATTGCTCCTAAAACTTAGATTCACTAAGGAGCACAATAATTTTATGTATATTTTGTTGGATATTGTTTGTAAATGAAAAAGATTATAAAAATGTTTAGATGAGTGATACATAGAAACTAACTTTATTATTACATTTTATGGTTAAAAAATAAATAAAAAAATATTGAAGGCTCTAAAAGAGCAAATATATTGTTATATGGAGTAATAGAATTATGCATTGAGTTGTACCAAAAAAAAAAAGAATTACGCATTGAGAATGCATTATATGATATCCAGAAGAGCATTATATGAAACTAATTTCATATAAATTTATTACGTTTCAAGGATACCATTCTAAATTGATATCATATTGAAGAAAAACAAATGTTAAATATCTCCATATTACGAGATATACTCTGGAGAAAATAAATGTAGTATATATATATATATATATATATATATGATTTATACTACACTTATATTAGTGCAATGGAAGCACATATTATTGTAAACCAGAAGTTTACAAATTGTTGGCAAGACCGGTTGGGTCATACCAGATCTATTATGATGCAGAAACTAGTTTAAAAAGTGGAGATTATTATGTCAACAAATTTGACTAAGAGTTTATTTTCTGAACTTTTTAGAAAGCATTTGATAAGTATCATTTGTCAATTGATATTGAACAACTGCTAGCATATGATCATAAAAATGGACTTGAAGATCCATTCTTTAGACGTCTAAAGTTAACTGTATGATTCATACTTATCAGACCATACCTTATAAACTCTAGTTTGGTTACGAGACCATGTCTTATAAACTCTATTTTGAGAATCAATAATCTTATATGTTGATATATTGATTTGCATCAAGCCAACACATTACTATAAATAAGTCCTCCCCTTAATTTATCATTGGTGTTAGGTTAACAACCTAATATTTCTCATCTAAGT
>Ga0099826_10001032_pt1 | contig 15686 bp, 9 predicted proteins | sample Mtrugardesep15_FD_76830 | JGI IMG/M metagenome (GOLD analysis project Ga0099826, IMG submission 76830) | Root nodule microbial communities of legume samples collected from California, USA - M. trunc garden sep15 | ecosystem: Host-associated > Plants > Roots > Nodule | place: USA: California... | reverse complement strand
TTTTTTTTTTTTTTTTTTTAAATATATAGTTTGTCATTCATTGTAATAAATTTTTCGGCGCCAACCTACTTAAAATTTTGATTGGTAGAGTGATGCTTCTACATGCCCGTAATTAATTTTAAAAAATGCGATATTTTTACATTTATACTAAACTAGTAAAAGACCAGTGTGAAAAGCACGGGTCACGCAACACTGCGATAATTATATAAAAAATAATTAGATTGTTAAGATTGTAGATGTTTATAGGTATTAAATAAAAATTATGAGTATTAATGTAATGTTTGTATTAAATTTTTTTTTCTTTTATATATACAAAAATTTGTTAAAGAGTTGAGTCACACCAGTTATTAATTTTATTTGTTTATATATGCGAAAACAATTTTTTATGTATATAAAAGTTGACGATCGATGACTATTTTCAAAATCAAAATTAATGTAATTTTTTAAATAATTTTTTTTTATATGCAAAAGATTGTTTTAGTGTTTGCACCACACCTGTTGTAGATTTTATGTGTTTATATTTGTATAAACAAATTTTTATATGCGTAAATGAGAGAGTTGATATGATAAAATTTTGAAAACTCATGACTATTTTCAAAATCAAAATTAATATATTATTTTTATTAGATAACTATTTATTTTATTTTATATGCAAAAGACTGTTCAATGTTTACACTACATCCGTTTTAGATTTTGTGTTTATATATGCATAAACAAATTTTTATATGTATACATGAGAAATATATGATAAAATTTTGAAAACTCGTGACTATTTTCAAAATCAAAATTAATGTAGTATTTTTACTAAATAACTTTTTTTTATATTTTATATGCAAAAAATTATTCAATGTCTGCACCCCAACCGTTGTAGATTTTATCTACTTATATCTAATTAAACAAATTTTTCTATACATATATGAGAAAGTCGATATGATAAACAAAATCAGAAACTCATGACTATTTTTAAAATATCAACATTAATATAGTGTCTACTAAATAAATTTATATTTTATATTTCAAACAGCGTTAAATATGTAAACCACACTCGTTGAGCATTTTATTTGCTTATATATGCAGAAGAAATTTTTTATATGCCGATATGTCATAGTTGATGTGATAAAATTTTGAAAACTCGTTACTATTTTCAAATGTTTATATCTGCATAAACATATTTTATATACATATATGAGAAAGTCGATATGATAATATATTTAAAACTCACGATTATTTTTAATATATAAACATCATTGTAGTGTTTCTAATTCAATGTTTGTTGGACGATTATAAAATTAAGGAGATCATGAGTTTTAATAACGACGATCATGAAATTTTGTTGTACTTCAATTTTTATATATTGCTCTTAAAAAAATATCATACTCTTTTATCCGTAGATATGACCATTATCCTTAATTAATTTTTTAAAAATAAAGAAATTTGTTTCAGAGTTTTCCGTGGAAATTGGTTACAATGACCATTATGCGTAATTAGTTTTTTTAAAACGAATAAATTAAATTTTAGAAAATAATGATTATGCACATAGAAAATAAAGGATAATTAGTTGCACTTTTTTGTGGTTTTGAAAACAATAAAATTGGTTAAATTCTTAAAAAAAAACTAAGATAAATTGTTGATATATCTCAACTGATTTCATCATTGATTTGATTGCACCTTTTGTGAGAAAATGGAACAACATAGAATTAGATAAGTGTGTAGTTATCCATAAGGCTTATGTGTGGCTAAAAATTTGCTACTATTTTGCTACGTAGTTATAGAATTGGCACTTCAAAATTTAATTTAATTTAATTATTATTATTAAATAATAATTAAGTTAGTTTTAGTTTTTGCAAAATGACGATTAAACACTTAAATTTAAGCAAAACATGAGCTTTGAAAAGGACATTAATAAAATTTTGCTGGACAATAACTTTTATATATTGTTAGTAGAAGATTTTAGTTTTTGCAAAATGACGATTAAACACTTAAATTTAAGCAAAACATGAGCTTTGAAAAGGACATTAATAAAATTTTGCTGGACAATAATTTTTATATATTGTTAGTAGAAATTTAAGCAAAACATGAGTTTTGAAAAGGACATTAATGAAATTTTGCTAGACACTAACTTTTATATATTGTTAGTAGAAGTTATAGAATTGGCACTTCAAAATTTAATTTAATTTAATTAAATTATTATTATTATTAAATAATAATTAAGTTAGTTTTAGTTTTTGCAAAACGACGATTAAACACTTAAATTTAAGCAAAACATGAGCTTTGAAAAGTACATTAATAAAATTTTGCTGGACAGTAACTTTTATATATTGTTACTAGATTGCACTTCTGACACAACCAAAAGAAAATTTTACCACTATGAAAAAAAATTGCATTTCTGTCTCGCCACTATCATGGTCTAGTGATTTTACCCTCTCACCGAACACACACATCTTAAATGAGCAATTTTAACCTTCATGCTTTATCCTTAGGTTGTAATTTGAAGGCACCTTTTCATTTTGACGAGGTGAAAGCTAATATGACACAGTTTTGGTCTACGTGGACAAAAATTGGGTGATAGCGAAATATTTGCATCTTCAATTAGAAAACATACACACAAAAAATGATGTGCCAATGTTGTATTATTGTGGCATTGATTCTCCTTTGGTCACTACTTAATTGCTTGGACCTGAAAAAACCATTGAGGATTTTTAAGATGTAGTAAATGAAAAGGTTTCATAGAGAAACACATACTTTTGATCTTAAGAGACAAAAGAAGATTATCAAGTCTCTTTAAAAAGGGATGATGTTTTGAAGAATAGGGAGTAAAATTTAGTCAAAATTATCGTGCGTCTTTATTATGGAAGTCATTTGAGTACACACTTAAACAATTAACTCAATGATAAAAGTTTAAAAGTTTAACATTGTAACTTTAAAATACAAAGTTTAATTTTTTATTGAGAACCGTTCTAACATGACCATTAATGTCATTTTACTTAAAAGAAAAAGGGTTTTAGGGTACTTGTTAAGGAATAAAAAATGAAAAAAAGTGATAAATTTCATGTAAACAAAATTGTTTTTTGAGATTTCAAGTTATAGAATGCACAAATCCCAAAAAAGAAACTTATACTTTAAACTTCTTATCAAATGCACTTGTTAACATTTTCCAATGAAAAATCCCTCAAATTTTATATGTAAAAAAAATCGTTTGTGCATTTGGTTAGAAAATCAAAGTTTGATTTATACTGATACTCTTTGTAGTATCATGAATGAACAAAACACATTTATTCAAAGCAAAATAATTAGAGTTTGATTTATAACAGATCCACAACCATTAGTACTAGTACTTGATAACACACATTCATAATGTTACCCCAAGAGGCAATGTTGAAGCTCCAAGCACAAATATAGGTGTCTTACATACTCCATGTTCTAACAACACATTGTAAAAGCTTGAAAATCACATTGACTTAGTGCATTAATTTTGAGAATCCAATGCAGTCGAAATATGCATTGAATCTGCCACATAAGTTTGCGATGTCAACATCTACTAGTCTGTGATGGTTAAAGTGGGGCATATGCAATGCAATCAACGTTCGTAATTGATAAAAATGAACAATGTTTGAATTTCACTCTTCTGAACTACGTGGCATCACCGACCCGCTCTTTTTTCTACTCTACCACCATTCATTCACATTCCATTCACAATTTTCAATTCCGTCCACAGTCCACTAGTCTTTTTCTTTCTCCGTCCACCGTCCACCATGATCTGCTCGCCCCGGTCCAATAAACCCGGTTCAAACTGGCTCGACCGTCTCCGGTCCAATATAGGCATCCCAACCGACGATAACCTCGACCTCGACACTTTCCTTCTTAATCTCGCCACCCATTCACCTCAACCCCGCCCCATTAAACCGCTCCGCCACCGTCCACCAATAACCCACGACGACCCACCGTTAACTGCCGTCCTCGCTCATCTCTTCAATCCCGGCGCCGTCACCCTCACCTCAAGGAAATGTCCCAGGAAACAAACAAACCCTAAAATCTTCCTCCCTTCTTCCACCACCACCATCACTGTCAATACTCCCGCCAGCGTTCCCGCCGATGCTGCGGTGGAGGTAGAAAATCGAGGCGTGGAAGGTGAAGATTGTGAAGAAGATTTTAAGGGTTTTACGAAAAGTGAGGTTACTGTGATTGACACGAGTTGTCCAGTGTGGAAGGTTGATAAATTCGTTTTCAGAAAGAATAGTGTTTGGAAAATAAGAGAGAGGAAACATAAGAACAAGTTTGTTGCGAAGAAGAAGAAGAAGAGTAAATTGACTCATGAGCTTGATATTCATGGAATTGGTTGCTCCAAGTAAGAACATTATTGTATTTCAAACTAAAAGTATAGTTTTTGAACTTGTACCATTACTGGGTTATGTAAAAGTTTAATTTTTTTACTCTGATAATTATCATATGGTTATAATTTACATACCATATACGTTACTGACTTAATTTATGATGTTTCTATATTGGGTTTTGCTGTTATGGAATGTTGTGTGTTGCTTTCATCGTTAATGCATGCTAAGAAATTGGAGTTGCCTTTATATTATGTTGTTGGTTTCGGTAGATTGATTCCTTTCCTATTTAAGAATTGTGTTGATGGGAGTTTATAATGATTTATGTTAGCTTCCTTTAACTGTTGATTTATGATTGTTTCTCCATCTCAGGTAGTAGTAATATTTTCGTGAACAAAAGTTGTTAGATCAATGTTGGAAAATCTTTAGATTACTAGTCATGTATTATGATCAGTTTCAAGAGATTGAATCACAATCACAACCTTTTCTACCCCCGCTCAGTGTATCATGCACAGGCTGGTTTCTATCATTTGATCAATAAATCTCATCATTAAATTATATGAGATATGATGCGACTTATTAATCCAATGGTGAAAAAGACACATGTTCATGGTGCAAGACCATTTTGCTTGTGCATTTTGGACAAAGCCTTCTGTTTTAGGCTTTGGGATTCAACCATTGAATTTTCTGTCCTCACTTCTAATCTTAAACTGCATAAGGTCACTTAACTGTTGCTGGAACAATCTCAATACACATTCATATCACATTCCTTTCCCTTGTTCATATTCATAACATAATCAAATATTTGCTTTAAAGCACTCTGTGTGCTCAATGTAGATCTTGTAAGTTATTAAAATCTAATATATTACGTTGATTTTTGGTTATGATTACTTTACTTGGGTTCCACTAAAAGCAATGTCAAGCACTCAAGTTCAATTTTAGAAGCTTTGGTGCTGACATGGGTCAACCGTTTTTATTTATTACATCTAATGAGTCAACCGTTTTTATTTATTACATCTAATGGGGTGCCGACTAAACCTCATGGGATGTTTCATTAGCTTTTTGTACATTGAGACATGTGGTGTTGAATAAAATGTTTGTAAGGATCGTGTTACCAATTCAGTCACAGTGATTTTTTAGGGCGACCGTGTTAAGCTTATTATACCAGATTTTATCCTCCTTCCGATACTTAATTAGTAGCACAAGAAAATACAAGAAAGAATACGTCAAATTATAATCGGACTATGGGTCGAGGTTATTGTGTCTGTGGTGCTTTTGGTCTCCACTCTCCAGTTCCCTTTTACTGTGATAGTCCTAATTCTCTTTTGTTGGGTTGGAGATATATTACCAACTTACTATGTGCTGTCCTCTTTCATGAATATAAGTATGACAATAAATTCCATCAACAATATACTATTGTCTATTGCTGTTGGTTAAACACCACCTGACCTGACAGCCATAAAATATCACGAAGGAATGGAAGAATGTGATATCATGATGATTAATTTTACTGCTAGGAGACTCTGCTATAGTGTTATCTACATGCTTATCACCGTGTTTTGAAGATAAACCCCTATGTGCAGCCCAATTTTCTATTTTTCTTTTACTTTAAGTTGTTCAAAATAATTTCGAAGTGATACCTTTACTCGCATCTCACTCTTCCTCAACATGCCATTGTATATCTGATCTGACTAGCCCACTCTTACACTTATCTAAATTGCTCAAGTTATCTACAAACAACCAGTATGAGGCAGTTGATTATCATCCATAAATATTTATCCTTGTTTCATTAAGTTCAAGTAAATATTATTATCTTCATACTTTTTACATGTGATTTAACACACACTTGAATGCTGTTCAGCATGAAATTTCCACGTCCTTCAAGTGTTATTTCAATACGGTTACTCTAACTCCATTATACATATGTGAATCTGTTATTGGTGGTCAGCTTATTTTAACATTACAATTCTACACCCCCATCTCAGTTTCCCTAAAGTATTTTGGGAATTTTTTATTTGATTGCATTATTTTGTTTTGATGTAAATTTGAAAACAAGCTAGTTTTCTGCCAACTGATGTTGATTCGTGCTTTGTGGTGTTAGGGAATTGCTTTGACTATATATTATAGACTTAATACGAGTTTTTCCTTAATATATTTAATTTTCTTTCTGCAAGAGTAACAATTAAAAAACCATAATGTTTGCATTTATTCTATTTATTTTTCCCACCGTACTTCTTACATATGACACGTTGATAAAAAGATATCACGCTGATCCATGCTGTTTTCAAGTTGTGTAGCAAATATGCAATACTATCTCCTCATTGAAATGAGTTGCAATAAACCACATATGCTAGTGCCTCTGACTTAATTTATGGTGTTTCTATATTTGGTTTTGCTGTTATGGAATGTAGTGTGTTGTTTTCATCGTTATTGCATGCTGGGAAATTGAAGTTGTGTTTATATTTTATGTTGGTTTTTTAGATTGCTTCCTTTTCTATTCAAGACTTGTGTTGGCGGGAATTTATGATGATTAATATCAGCTTTTTTTAATTGTTAATTTATGATTGTTTCACCATCTCAGGTTATCATTGACTTGATAGCATTTTGGTGAACAATAGATTTGAAACTGTTAGTGCAATGTGGGACAATCTTTAGTTTCCTTGCAGTTTATTGTGATCAGTTTCATCAGAGTGGAATCTCACTGTATTTCACTTTTATTGTGATCAGTTTCATCAGAGTGGAATCTCACTATATTTTACTTTTTACTGCTGTAAAATGACAATTATTTTCATTACAGATTCATATCTGGTTCCTTTAGCTAGTTCATATTCATAACATAATAAATATTTGCTTTCAAGCACTTTGTGTGCTCAATGTAGATTTTGTATGTAATTAAAGTCTAATAAATCATGTTGGTTATGATAACTTTTCTTGTGTTCCGCTATAAATGGACTGTGGGTCGAAGTTATTGTGTTTGTGGTGCTTTTGGTCTCCAATTCCCTTTTATGTGATAATCATAATTCTCTTTTGTTGGAGTTATCTTGGAGATATGTTACTATCACTTGCACTGTCCTCTTTCTCGAATATAAGTACGATGTTACGTTCCTCTAGTGATATACTACAGCTGTTGGTTAAACACATTCTGATGGCCAAAAAATAACACGAAGGAATGGAAGAATGCGATATCATGATGATTGATTTTACTGCTAGGAGACTGTTATAGTGTTATGTACATGTTTCCCACTGATTTTGAAGATAAACCCCTATGCTTCTCAAAGTATTGATGCTCTGAGACACATCTCACTCCTTCTCTACTAGCCATTGTATAACTGAATGGCACAAGTTATCCACACACGACCATTATGAGGCTATTGATCACTTTTCATAACTTTATCATTATCTGTTCCTTATTGTATTTAGTTTCAGCATAAAATTTCCACGTTCTACAAGAGTTATTTCAACTCAACGTACTTACTCCAACGTCAATATACTGTATACATATGTGAATCTGTTATTGGTGGTCAGCTTGTTTTAATATTACCATTTTACAGCTCCTTCTCATCAAAGACTTCTAGGAAATTTTCATTTGATTTCATATGTTGTTTTGATGTAAATTTGAAAGCAAGCTAGTTTTCTGCCAGCTGGGATTGAGTTGTGCTTAGTGCCTAGTTTTCTGTGCCAGTATGTCCTTGATATTATTTAATTTTTTTTCTGCGGGAGTGACAATTAGAAAGCAGTTATGTTTGTTTTATTTCCTTTCTCTGTCATATAGATGACATGATGCTAGATATATATTACGCTGAACCATGCTTTTTTAAAGCTGTGAAGCAGGTATGCAATACATCAATATTCAATGCTATTAACCTTTGAAATAAGTTGCAATGAACCAACTGATAAGCTTCTTTTATTTCACGGCCACTTGCATGAAACTGACATACACATTTCCCGGATGTGCAATGCTTCAAGTACGCATGATTGATTATGCAGTACACATGATTTTTATATTTCTTGTGCTGATGTTCAGGGATAATGCAGTCAACATAGGAGGAGAAGCCTGTAAAGAAACTGAAAGTGATCTAATGCCTCATCCCAAAAAGAGGCAAGTGCATTTACTTCAAGCTTCTTGTGGTAACTAACTCTTCATTTGGTGCTTTAATCAGGGATGTATTTATGGTAAGTATTTGATGAGTAAAGAACTTAAGGAGATTGATTTAAATAGACTACAAGGTAGTCTAGATGGATTGATCTTCTTCCTTTCATTTCTCCTCTACAAATATTTTTTTTTTGATTTTATTGACTATAAATATACCATAATACCTTGTTGCTTCCCTTTTTCCAGGGGTTACACATCATGAAAGGAAAACAAATCTGTCATTTTAATAAAAGCAGCTGCTCAGTAAAAGAGCATAGGAACAAGAACATAGTCTAACAAAAGCCAAGAGAACCAGACAATAGTTCAAGTCTTTACAGGTCATTTTGCCTGAGATTTTAAGTTGGTTGCAGCAAGCAATGAATTGGTTCTACTTGAAAAGAGTTTGGTTTGGTTTAAGTTTTGTTTAGAGTTCTACAATTGCAATTACAATGTCAATAAACTTACCTCTGTAAATGTCTTCCATTCTCCATAACTTGTAACATTCTTTCCCCAATATATCTGCAGCTGTTGCTTTTATGTTGTCATTTGTTACTAGGATCTATTTTCGTGTCATGTGAGGTGGATGATCATATTTTGAGATAATTCCCACCTGTGAATTGGCTCAAGTTCGGCTTAGCTATTAAGAAAATGGGTTAGTGGCCAACCTTTCCAAGACCAGTCTAAGGCTAACTCAGTATCTATCCCCATTACAACTTGATAAACTCTTCACAATTGACCTTGTTTATCACACGACCATAAAAACAATTGAAATGTTATATATTTCGAAAAACTAAAGTTTTTTAGAAAAAAAAAACAGTTTTTTTTTTTTATATAGTTAAAATTGACAATTTTTTGATATGAGAGGGACAGAGTGTGCAAAATATAGAAATTTGTTAGAGAAAAATATAGTAGCTAACAATTGTTTGTTACGAGAGAAAAATAACATGTTAAATTTATTAGAAAGAGAAAGTGTGTATAAAAAAATAGAAATATATTGAAGGATTAAAATAAACGTGAAATAGGAAGTAAATGTGAAAAAATACATTTTATTAATTTAGTGTTAATATTTCAAAATGACATTTAAAAAAGAACGGATGAAGTAATAGAAGACAAATTTTAAATGGCATACCGATATCTGTTTCAACTCCACGCTCTTTTTTATATTCTACTTTAATTTCAATTCCAATAAGTCTAATAAATAACTAATGCTAATTAAATTATATAAAACTATTTTTTTGTAAATTTTAAATGAAAAATTATTTTTAATTGACATGTGATATTCTCAAATTTTATACATGGTGATTTTTCGGACAATGATGACCATTTTACAATTATCATAGATAGGATTTTAATTACTCGATTTATCGACTAAATCTACGATTTATCGACTAAATCTCCATTCTCGTTTGCATTGCACAACGAGAACTGGTATCAGGTGTACCCCCCTCCGGGGGGGAGGGGCCAAGCTCTGCCTTGGTCCACCACCGGGATAGGCTTTGGAGCGACGTTTAAGATTGCAAAGTCAAACTCTTAACATAGAACTAACAATAGATTTGCTTGTATCCTTGTAGATAGCATTATTTTACAACTATCAGAGTCTGTTTGATGCACATGATATGATAGAGATAAGATATGATATGAAAAAAGATGGGATATGATATGAAAAAATATAGGATATGATACAGACAAGATAGACATATATCCTATCACATGTTTGATATACACATGATAACAAACATAATATCATATATATCACAATTAAATGACAAAATTACCACTGCAATTAATTACGTATATTTTAACCTTTTATAATTAAATATAATTAAATTATCATTAATTATGAATTGTCTTCTTCCTTTGTTTTAGGGTTGCCGTCTTCTTCTTCTTCAATATTCCAAAGTACAATAAAAAAAATTAATGGCTTCTTCAATTAAAAACAAAATTGTTTCTTCAATTATAATAAAGTTCTATCAATTAAAAAAAATACAATCACAGTCCAAGCTCTTAACCAAACCAATTGTTATCTCTATTGAAGATAATACGAAATTCATGAATCATGTTTTATCTGTTTTCAAATTTGACTTGAATACAAAATAGATAATCAACAAAGAAATAGACAAAAAATTAAGCATATGGAGGAAAACGTGACTGTGGGGTAGAATTGGGGTTAGATATGTGACAAATAGAAGAGATGGCGTTGAAAGTTATGGAGAAAGAGATAGAGGTCGATGGATGGAGAGCAAGAGAGAACATAAGAGGTGAATTGAGAGAGGGCAAAATAAGAATTTTAGTGCTAATCATCTCTTACTTATAAATCTTAACCCGTCTCGCAAAATTAATCCTAATTTTAACCTAATTCTCTAGCCTAATTTCCCTCCCCATTTTTCATTTAATGTTATCTACAGTCAAATTATGTTTCTAATTTCATGCGAAAATTAAGTCATATTTTTTTAGAAAGGAATAAATTGTTTCCTACTCTTATGCAATTATTTCCTACTTATCTCTTACTTATAAATCTTAATCCGTCTCGCAAAATTAAACCTAATTTTAACCTAATTCTCTCGCCTAATTTCTCTCCCTATAGGAAAGATCTTCGTAATGTGTAGTGTTTTGTTTTGTAGTATTGTTTTTAAGACATATTGTTACTATTTATATATCGCCAAAGCTCCAGCTTTTGTTTTGTTTACTACACTATGTCATTAAAATATTATGTTATGGTACAGTACCAACGTATATGTTTCTTAATATTTTGATTTTCAACTCAACTATTTTGTTATCTATTACCGTCAAATATTACCTTCGATATGACCCGTGCGTTAGCACGGATCGTTGGTCTAGTGTAGAATAATTCTAACCCACCAAAAACTAAAGATAATAAGATTAGAAATAAGTTTAGTTATCATTTCCTTTTGGCGCAACAAACAACATGATAGGATACTTTTACTCATATGGATAGCATTATTTTACTCATGGCCAGGATTGCATAGCGCTTTGCTTTGCAGTTTGACTAGAGAAAGTGGCACTTTGCAGAAATGGCGCTAACAGCACTTGCTTCTTGTTCTTCTACATCTGTAACAACATTTCATCCCTACTACCCATCAAATCCTTCACATTCCCGTTCACCCCCAACCTTTTCCCCTCATCTTGAAACTCAACCCTCCATTTCCTTCCTCGCCAAATCGCCACCACCAAACAACCGCCTTTCCCGTTTCCGTTTTCGTTTTCGACCCTCCATCCATTGCCGCTGCAGTAGTTACATCCCCGTTGTCAATGCTCAAATCGGTAAATAAACTTCTTATAAGCATTTTCTCAAACAACTTACATGCATTCTCTAATGTATTTTTATTTTTTTTTATTTTGCAGGTACACTTGTCTCTTTCTTTGAAGAAATCGGTATTGGTTTGAAGGAAGCAGAATTGATCCTACTCAATGCTCCTGAACTTAACTCTATTCCATTGGATTCATTGCGTGATCGTGTTTTTTCATTATACTCTCTCGGGTTAGATCGTGTTTCCATCAATCACTTGGTTACTGAACGTTTAACTGTCCTCACTGCTAATGAAATTGACCCATTGTTAAGTTTTTTGAGAAATGAATTACAAGGACAACTTGAGAAAGCAAAGCTTAAGCGTCTTTTATTAGCTAATGAACCGAAAAGTTTATCTTTGTTTCTTCAGAAGGTTCAATTGCTTGTCGATAGAGGAATGCCTGATGATAAGATTGTACGCGTGCTTAACAAAGTGAATTTGTCAAAGGCAATTTGTCATAGGTCAATGGATGAAATTGAAAGAATTCTAGATTTCTTAGAACCCTTTGATGGTATTCATTTGATTGCGAAGAATCCTGTAATTCTCAATTGTGATTTGCATAATCAGCTTATTCCTAGAATTAGAGTTCTGACTGTGTTAAGTGGTGGAGATGAGGATAGTGTTGCGAAAGTGCTGAATAGGTTTCCTCTTATTTTGAATTATAGTGCGGAACATCTTGAGGAACATATAAAGTTTTTGAGGTGTTTTGCAGACCTTGATGATCAACAAATATTTAGGATAGTGTTGTTGTTTCCGGCTATCTTTACCAGTAGCAGAGAGAGGAAACTGCGTCCTAGAATACAATTTCTCAAGGAATGTGATTTAGACTCTGACGAAATCTTCAAGTTCTTGAGCAAAGCAGCGATATTTTTGAGCATTTCGTTCCGTGCGAACCTTGCGTACAAGCTTGGGTTTTTGGTCAAGATTGGGTATAAATATAGGACGAAGGAGTTAGCAGTGGCGATTGCAGCTTCTATGAGAATAAGCTGTGAGAATATGCACAAGATGGTGAACCTATTCTTGGATTATGGGTTTTCATTAGAAGACATTTATGCGATGAGCAAGAAGCATCCTCAGATACTGTCGTACAATCATGCCATTCTAAGGAAGAAGATGGAGTACTTGGTAGAGGAGATGAATCGTGACATTGAAGAGTTGCTGGATTTTCCTGCATATCTTGGATACAATCTTGAGGACAGAATTAAGCATAGGTATGAAATAAAGAAGGATTTAATCGGGGAACAATTGTCTATCAATAGGCTTTTAGCTGTTTCAAATGAGAACTTCACTGGCAGACGAAAAAAGGCTTCTTCTGTAAAATCTGAATTGAAATAAAGGTGAACAGCTTAACCTGTTTCCCTTTTCCTTGTACACTAGTTTTGCTGCCCCTAGTTATTTTGTTTATTCCTTATGTTTCAAGGACTTTAATCCCAAGAAAAGTTAGTGCAAAGAGTAATACTTCTTCCTCAGTGTTTGATAATATCCCCACTCCTAAATTGTTGACAGAAGAATTAAAAAAAAAATGTGGTGAGACTAGCTACAATAAGCTGCTAAAACTTGTAGACGATGCCTTAAAACATAGTGTTTTAGAAGTAGCAATTTTCTAATGCAAAATACTTTATTTATGTAACAACTCCTGAGAATATTTGCTGCTTAGCTATGGATATGCCGACCATCAATCCATATATCAACATTTTTATACTTGAAATTATGAAGATTTAGGCTATTTAGTCCCTTAAATTTGTGCAACAATAATTTAGCCATTTATTTAAATTCAAGAACGTAAAGCCAATAAGTCTTTTTTTTACTTTTAAATTAGAACAATTTTAGAGGTTCTATGTTTGTCTTGATGCAATAAGCGACTATTCAAAGCATGATATATGAGCAATTTATAAGTTTGTACGAATGTTTTCTGAAACAATATTTTGGTCGAGAAGCTATAATTGACTGACGTTCTTTCATTTAAGGGACTAAATTTACTGTTTCACCCCCGCGATTAAAAAGATGGAAATGCCGATTTATTTGACAAGAAATTGATTTCCTTGAAGCAATGAAGGTATTGGTTTGGTTTTCTTTTTTCTCTCCAAAGGATGCAATGTTGTAATTGCCTGTACAAGTAACAGAATCAATAGAATTGACCAATTAAACGAGGTTGTGGCTTTGCATAAAGGTATCTGTTGTTGAAAAACACCTAGCCTTACATGTTTGTAAATTGTCGGGTCATCAGAATTTTGGATATCCTTCGTATTTAATTGGTCATATTCAGCTGGAATATGGTGTTTTACTACCACTATTAGAGAAGGACCTCAAAATCCACATGTAGGTGTCCAAAAAGAAAGAGTGATATTTCAAGGGAGCTTCTTCACCTATTTTTCTTAAAAATCGACTATGTCCAGAAGTAATTCGGATGGGTGTATTCGAAGCTAAAATCATATCGTCCAGATGTGTTCATCCGGACAAGTTTGGTTTTTAAGAAATCGTTGGAAAGGCAGTTCTCTATTATCGAGGTTAGACATATATTTAAGGGAAAACAAAACAGGCAATTTTTTGAAAACAAACCCAACAGACCAATATGTCCTCTTTTAATGGAAGCGGGGAGCCATAAAGCCGGCAAGGCAAAGAATTCAGAAAGAAAATTGCAATGCCTAGTAAAGTTAAAATATATTGGGAAGGGGCGACATTCTCATGTCAACCTTGGCTCCATCCTTGGTTGAGACTTAGATTCAACTTTGTGTCAAGAAATTAACTGTTTGTGGTGCAGCCTCCAAATCTATAAGTAATGGGGGTATCAAACATGGCTTCTGATGATTTTTCACAATATGTTGTTTTTACTGTTCGGCTGAGAACTCACTGGGCATCCTTAATGCTACAGCTGCTTTGCCCATTTTCTGGATTATGGAACAATAAATGTACTAAACATCAACCTATCTTCCACAACCATCCATCCCATAGAAACTCAACAGTCATAATTAGAACTGTCACAAAACCAGTCCACTCAAATTGATCCTTCACTTTGGCATCATTACAAGTATCACAACCAGATACTACACTAGTTTTCAAGTCTACATTTAAGAAGAAAGCTATGGCAGTCAAACCAGATACATTAAAGACAAATCCCATAAACTTCAACAGGACTTTCTAACTATAAAACTCTTGCTTGATTGTATATTTGTATACCTGTCACTTTGGTTTCTCTTGGCAGCCAACATCTACCCAATAAACTCAAAATGCAGTAAAATTTGCTAGACAAGGAATAAAGTGAAAAATGATTTAAAATTTTGAGTAATCTGGAAAAGTAGTAACACAAAGCAGAACAAAACCAACGATGAAAGAAAGCAGATGACATTGTCAGAGGAAAAGATGTATCGTGGAAGTTATGTGCAGCACACTCAATGGTGCATCTCTTTCATTTTACAATCACTGGCTATCCAAGTGTACATTATTATAAACTTTAAAACTTGGTTTGCACTTGAAAGTTGAAACCCCAGAGTCTCCATTAGAATTTCATATGCAACTTATTGCTACAAAGAAATTGCTATGTACAAGCTCTTGTGTTCTTAGAAAATGAGTTTCACGTGGAATTCCTTTCATTCTTGCAGAGAGGGTTCTTTAGCCGGTTCAACCACTATAGGCTCCAATTTTTCTGCTTCACCGTTTCCTTTAGGTATAATGAGTCCATAACCTCCTTCTTTTCTTTTGTATACAATATTAACCTCCCCTGAAACAAAGGAAGTACACTTTGTTACCCCTAAGATAGCATAAAATTGAGCAGACACAATAAAATGTGGTGAGAAACATGGCTAAACCAAAGATAGCTAAAACAGTAGTATTTACTAACCAGATTCTTCATTTCGAAAAGCATAGAAGTCATGAGCAACCATTTCCAACTGGTCAATTGCTTCAAACACGGTTAAAGGA
>Ga0099826_10001031_pt1 | contig 15687 bp, 7 predicted proteins | sample Mtrugardesep15_FD_76830 | JGI IMG/M metagenome (GOLD analysis project Ga0099826, IMG submission 76830) | Root nodule microbial communities of legume samples collected from California, USA - M. trunc garden sep15 | ecosystem: Host-associated > Plants > Roots > Nodule | place: USA: California... | reverse complement strand
TTTTTTTTAATATTGATTTTATTTGATTACAACAAAAAAAAAAAAAATACTAGGTGAAAGGGAAAGGCAATTATGGTCACGGAATCGGATGGAAGGAAGGGGTTTGTCGTGATAGTCGAAGTCGCATTCACAGGAGCAACGGTAGGTTTTAGGTGTACTTAGTAATATTGTATTAACTAAACTACAAAAACACCTTCCACCTCTTCTCCGATGTCCTAACCTTCATCTCTCTCACATTTCCTTTCATTTCACTATCTTTCTTTTCTTTTATTATTTTTATATTTTCATAAATATAAATACTCTTTCGTTCACGTGCGAAGCCATTCATTCTTCCTCCATGACAATGGCCGTCGATTCCTCCTCTTTTCAGGTTAACATTCTTTCTCTCACTCTTTAATCTTCAATCTCAATTTCAATTTCAATCTGAGCCACATTTTCATTTTGATTTTGATTTTGATTTTACTTCACTACTTTCAACCGAATCCGAATCTCAACTTGTTCATTGTTCTTTTCTTCTCTTTCTTTTACCAACGCACGTTCTTAATGAAGAAGAAATCGACGTTTATGCCTAATGCCGAGAAATTTCACTTTCAACAAAATAAAAACAAACAAAAAACAGCTATCCGAACGAGAGTCATGTGTGACGAAGTGATCAAGCGAAACTCAAACCACACGATTTTCTTTTTATCTTTTTTCATTAATTAGTTTACACTTATAAATTCAACTTTATTTTACTTTACAATATGCAGGTTTATTTTAGATCACGCTATTAGGTTGAAAGCTCTTATTCCACTTGCTTTCATTTTCGATTAATTGATGAGTTGCATTGTTTAATGTATAATGATTTTGTTAACTACGGTTTTATTGCAGAAAGAGCATCAAATTCATGAGTTTCAAGAGGGGAATGGAAACGTACCTGTGTGTTTGAAGTTAAATAAACAATCAAGTGTTGATGATCTTAACTCAAAGCTTCCTCTAGGTAATTTAATTTAATTGAGTTAACCGCATTAAGTTAGATCGCTTAATGTTGCCGGTTGCGGAAACTACTTTAACATTTACGGCTTTTTGAACTGATTTCTTTGTTTTGTTTTTTACTTTAGATATACCGCCAATTCTGGTTGAAGAAACTTCACTTCCGGGAGGATTGCACGGTTCACAGGTTAGTTCTTCTCTCCATTGGTGTTGTCAATTGTTGATGGCTGAATATAGTTGTCAAATTCTGTTATGCTACAGTGCTGCTACAGCTGTTATTTTAGAACACTTTGTACTAAAGCGTGTAACACAGAACAATAGTGTTTTGTTAAAATTGCTATGCTATAGCGCCGCTATAGCCACTATTTGACAACCTTGCTTCCTTTTTATTCTTCAAATTGTTAATCTAATGTGTTGCATATCACGTGTGGCTGAATGATACTGATTGGTGATGAGTTTATGTTACCAATGGTTACAACCATAAGATTGAGGGGAGAGGATGAAAAGTCTTTGTACACAATCATGTTACATTCAACTTATGAGAAAAAAAAGCTGTTAGGACCTGAATTACCATTTTGTTTTGGGTTAGCTAGTCACCTTTTTATTTTGGATCAAATGGTATCTTGAAATATGAACCATTGAAGCTCCTTTTTCTCAAAACTGTTAAGAAGGACAAAAGAGGCATAAGTCAAATGTTTTCCAATGAAAAAGAAAAAACTCATGTTTTTCCAGTGGTTTTTATTTGAACTGCCTTTCTTATTTTAAATGCTTGAACCGTTTTATGCCGTATTAATTCTTTGGAAACAGCTCAAAATATGTTTTTCAGCAACTGGTGCCCTTTCATTTTTTACAGGCTCAAGATGTTTATAGTATTTCAATGGTACCAGAGGAAGGTGAAAATGCAAGAAGTGCTTCACCACTAGCTTTCCTAAGCGTTGTAGAGGTTCCTAATCAAGCTAAAAGCGGAGTGTGTTTAGACGCTCATATAAATTGCCAAAACAGCATTGATTTTCAAATGAATAGAAAAGATATTTATGCCCAGTGCATAGTTGATATACCCAATGTGAATGGAAACTCAGTTTCACCTGAATCCTTTGATGACGGAGTTGAAAGTTTTAAAACCGGGAACTCACCAAAGGTACGTTTCATAAAGTCATCTTCTGCTCTGTTGTTTTTAAAGATATCATGCACATGATATAGATTTCGTTGGTTGCGGATAACATACTATCATTCACGCATACCTGTGTATCTTTATCCTTATATGAGGGCTGATATTTTACAACATTGCAGAGCGTACTGTGGAGAGAATCAAGTCTAAAAGCAGGGGCAAAACTTATGCAGAGTCTAGTGAACCTTGGCAGCCCAAGAGGTATTCTGCTGTTCTTGGGTATCTTAATATATTTATTTCAGATAAGCCTATGTAGTTTTCTTTACTGGAATCAACTAGATAGTCGGTGACATAATGATTTTCTGTAAGCAATCAGAATAGTTTAGAGATGAAAGAAATATTGACCACACATAGTCTAATGTAATGAGGAATAGCTGACCTCCTGCTTTATGTCATTTAAAGAATTAAAGCATTGCTATATTATGATATTCTTTCTCTTTTATCTAGAATTCATTTTGTCATGATTAAACTATCAATTGCTCTCTTCTTTTACTTGGACTAGTGCTCATAATTTTGTGTTCGGAACTCAGTAGGTTTGTGATTCAGATATATTTTTAATTTTCTTATTTTATGTATTAACAGATAAGCCAGTCACTGAAAAGTTACATGATTTGCCGAGTAACAAATGGAGAAGATATAAGCGCTCTACCTCATTCGATTCCAGAAAAGTTGCTCTTCTGTTTTCAATATTGTAAGTTACATCAGTTCAAACACTAAAAGCTTGACATAAAATCATGGCTATCCACATGACCTTATACATTTTATCTTAGTTATTTGCCTATATGAATTTACTATATGATGAGATTTGATTGGATGCATGTGCAAAATGATTTTACATTAACAGGAGATAACATAAAATCTTTATTATTTCATAAATGGGTCACATTAACTTAACCTGTGTGATGCCCTAACTACATTATTCATATCAGAAGAAAATTTTGCAAGAAAACTAAACAACAATAGCAAAAAATACAACTAAATTATATGATAGAATAATTCAATGATGATTTTATGCATAATGATTAAGTTCATGCAATAAACTTGTCCTTCAATACCAAAACTTTGGTTATCATTTTGTGCGCATATTCCATTTTTTCCTGGTAAAGTATTTACTCTAATACTCTATTATAACCAGTATTACTTTTTCATGATTATAACAAATTGTTGAATAGCATATATGTTCTTATTTTACACTATATTCATGTAGTAGACAACTGAAGGGCTTCAATAAGAAAATAGAAATCCTAATTTCTTATGTTTATGTAATTTTATGTAGACAATAGAAAGCTGTGTTGTGAATTTATACTTATGGTTTTGCCGTTTTGAAAGGTTGTGGTGTGGTTGTGCATTGCATATCTCGTGAACTGTGGAGTTAAATAGAGATGCCACCCTGTGAATGCTAACTAGTAGTATATTACTTTTAACAAATTCTGAGTGGATTCCACGCAGTGGAAAATAATGCACGTTGTCATTTTCCCAAGGAACTGACCAAATTTTGCCATGTTTTTCTGGTCTCTATTTTTTAATTTTGTTGAAGATGGAAATTTGTTGTTTATGACGAATTCACTAAATAGATCAATTACCCTGCAGGTCAAGTCTGGGAACATTGGTATTGATATATCTGACATTGAGGGTCAGGCAGAAGGCTGATGTGTTTGTTCTTAGTTAAAGGCTCAATCTTCGCTGGCCTCGTGTTTAAGTGTACACTTCTAAGTTTCTATGGTTTTTAATTTTAACGTATCTTTTGAATTGTAATAGAGCTCCTTGTGACGTTGAAGATAGAATTTGGGAAATGCTATTTGGCACAAAAATGTAGATTACTTTTATCCTAAAGCTCCCTCTGTTATTTACTCTCTGTCTAACAGTGTTATTTTTTTTTCTTTCTGTAAAAAGTGTTTCTTATTTCAATTTTTTAGAATACTAATAAAGTATTAATTATCATTTATTCACCAAAACCTTGTTTCATGTATCACAATCCACCTAATCACTCTGGTAAGTATTTTATTTATAAAGTATTTTGGTTAATGAAACTCATTTCTTTATAAAACGTAGCACACTCAATTTTCTTAAAGGAGAACGTAATCTTCAGAAAAACTTAATATGAACTGAATGAATTTTAAATTATCCGGCAATCTAATGATTTAACAGAGTCAAACTAGGACCATTGAATGGGAACATACCCAAGAAAAGACCTTCAGTTTGACTCCAGGTGCAGGAAGGAATAAACTTTGTGGCGATGTGGTCTGATCATATTTTTGCCATCCTTTAGATTTTGATTACGGAAGCTCGTGAGATGAAACCATGGAACTCATTATGTAAAACCAATATTCCGCATAATAAAATTGTACATAATCTCAAATCTCAATGCAAGCACAGTTTATGCAGTAAAGCATGACAACGCTTGGTCGATGAAATGCTTCCGGCAAAGCTCCAGTTTGAAGCTTTATTATCAACTGGTAAACAATGTAAATGTTTATATCAGTTTATTATCTGCAGTCTTACATATAAAGGGACTAACTGTATAAGAAAATAAAATAACTAATTATCAAATTCATTACTGTTAAGATCTAAGTCCTACTAAACTAAACTGAAGAGCGTTGGTACAAAAAGTACGTTTGGGTTTGGCCTAGGTGCATATTTCCATTTTAGTTGCCAAGCCAATAATTGTGTCAAGTGAACAGACTCATGCCTTGTTGTGAATAGCACTGTTTAGCACGAACAACCTCCACCTTGCTGCTCTGTCCTGGATGAATTCATGGTAGATTTTAAATTTACATCAACCATGTCATCTTGCTTCGTTGAAAGAGATTCCATCCCGGGCAAGGCTGAAGCAATCTTGCGAAATAAAGGCTGCAACATTTTAATCACTCGAGTTAATATGAACACGATAAAGTGTCGGCGAGAGCAAAACATGGAATGAGACAAACATGTCAAAGAGAAAGACAGTTGACAACAAGTTTGAAATCCGTGGATGGCTTCCTTTATATTTAATGAAAATGCAGCTGAGAATCATTCAAGGTTTCTCAGATTGATATATGTTTAGAAGACAGATTTCAGAATTCAAAAGCATGATACATGAAAATATGGGGTGTCCCCGGAGAATTGATCAAATTTCACCTTGATATTAAATCCTGCTTTTGCACTGGTTTCTATAAACATGATCCCGCTCTCACGCGACTTGTCATCTCCTTCCTCTATAGAGACTTGCCTATTAAAGCATCATAATGTCATTATAGGTGCAACATAAAAACATTGTCATTTGATAAGAAGAATTGTATGGATACGTGCCATATGAGGAAAAAAATAATATGATGAGAAGAAAAGTGAATGAAAAAAATACAGTATATATAATAATTTCCTTACAATCAGCTACTCTTACAAACTCACAAATTTCTTTTTGTATTAACAAACATTATTCTTTAGCAAAGATTTAGATAGTGATATCACAATAGTTGAATCACAAACATCACATGCGATGCTAACTGGAAACATTATATCCAACAACATCGTGGAACTATAAGTTTACCTTCTAAATATGGTTTTGAAATAACAACTTCAAGGTATGGCAATTTTGGTAAACCAGTACGAATTTTTAGTATTACTTAATCTATTTATTAGCAAAACAATCATAATCAAACACTTTTAACGAAATTACTATTCAACCAATTGTTCGGCAATAAAAGAGACTCTGTCCTACCATTATAGTATTCAAACAGAACATAAACTAACAAATATTTTCTTGCCAATATTTTTGAAAATCAAATAAGAATTATAGCAAACATATTATGGAAACGTTTAATAAAAACCATGTGTCTAATGTGCAAATAAAAGTATCTGAATTTTTTTTTATGTCAAGTCAGCAAACCAGTTGATATGTAACTTATTAAGGAAAATGCTAAATGTCCTGACTGGTTGATTCCCTGCTCACCTTTTTTCAACAAGATCAGTTTTGTTTCCAACCAAAACGATAATAACATCACTGCCTCGTTCTGCACGTACCTCCTCAACCCACTTGTTAGTGTTAAGAAATGATTGCCGATCTGCATCAGAACAGCTTGCTAAGAAATTTAATGGTTTTAATTTGATTTATGCCGCATAGTTTGATATAGAAAAACTAAGCAAATCCAATTCCACAAGCAAACAGAGCATAGTGTACAATAGAAAACACACATGGAGAGGTAGGAACTGGGGAGCTAACGTTTTCAATCATTCAGTGCATCTCTGATAAATAATTATCATAACAGTAAGACAAACACCAATCTTAAAGAATGTATAATTATTAATCTCAAATAATAACAGTTAAGTGTAAAACAATTTTACACAACTGAAATAACAGCAAAGCAGGCTTCCACTAGCTGGGAAAAACCTAGATCAGATGATATCATAACTTCTGTCATGGATCAAGTGTTAAAATAGGTTTGTTTATCTCTAAATCTTTCGTTAGTTTGGTCTATAACTTTTCTTAATTCCCCCTTATGTTGGACCATACTCCATTTAGTCAACCAGTGCTTTTAATTCTTCTCCACATGTGCTATCTTCCAAGAAATGTATTTTTGTTCCTATCTTATCTTGTGTAAACGACTTATCCATTGTAACATTCTTATCACTAGACGTCTTTGTTTTTGGCTCTTTACAAATCAATATTCAGTCCCATACAACATTGTAATTTGTAAGTTTATGGCTATGCCATAAAATCTTCGTTTAAGCTTAAGTGGTAGTTATATCACACGGATCAAACTCAAATAGTTGGCATCTCCTATCTATCGGTCATTTTGTATGGAGCCGTTGGAAAAGAGAATAGAGGGAGACATGGTTTCCTCATCATATGTTTCTCTATTCTATAGGTTAAATGTAATAATTACAAAGATCACAATCACATTTTCAACATGAGCCGAAGTACTTTTAATGTAAGACTTGCAGTATTTTATTTTCTCCAATTTTCACCTTTAAAGCTAAACAAACTTGTACGTCATGAACTTATTTTAACTTTGGCAGAAGCCTCGTGTTTCCAGTACTGACTCCATCACAAACTTCCATTACTTTCTTCTCGAGTCTCCAACTAGAACTATATTATCCACACAAAAAGAACACAATGACATTGTCTCTTGGATATGTTCAGTAAACATATCCAGTAAACATATCCAGAATCAACAAAGTTGACTCTTGGAGCACACCTATGGTTATAAAGAGATTTTCTGCATTCTCAGTTTAGATATGTTAACTCGACTATTCTTCTTTGTTTTTCTCTCAACTTAGATATCCATATCTAAAAACCATATGCTGGATGGTCAAACTCTCTTCTGATAGGACATGGCATTCACATGTTATAAAATCTTTAACGTTAGCAAATAGTTTGGAATAATTATGTCACAAGAAAATCTATACAGACTTAAAAAAAACAACCATGCTATTGCTATTGTTTTCTTAGAAGAACAAAAAAAGTTGATACTTACTGGCAACGTCATATACAATAACCGCAACCGAAGAATCTCTTATATAGCTTGGAATGAGACTTCTAAATCTTTCTTGCCCTGCAGTATCCCTGTGGAGTTAAAATAGACTACGTTCAAAATATGCAAAAATATGGGTAGAAGAGCGTCTACGCCACAATGTGAATTCTACACTAACTTTTAGAATACTACATACCAAAGCTGCAAACGAACTGTTCGATCTTCAAGGTACATCGTTTTTGACAAAAAGTCAATACCAATTGTCGCCTGAAATGTAGCCGATTAACAAATTTATCAGGATCCTAGCAGTAGGAAAGGGGGAAAAGAAAATGCAAAAGTTGAGACCGAAACAACATGACAAAGAAGATGTATTTCTATTTTAAGTAACCTTGCATGATAAGTTGGTAACAAATATAAACAAGGAGCATTATAAACTAAGTATCCTTAACTTGTATCACCGTATCAGTTACGATACTTATCCGATACTTGTATCTTGTTTGTGCTTCGTCGGTAAAAATGTCATAAATATGATCCCTTGAAAATAATTCCTACAATTGCTAATAAAAGCTCTTCTTCCCACTCTAGAACTTCACTAACTTAAACCTGAAGATATGATCAATGCAGATGTAAAGCGAGAAGGAATTTACAAGTAACTAGTTTCATTCCTAATCGAAACAATTTCGCACCGAATCAAAATCAACGTATATTATTACACCTTAAATATATATCTACTCCCTCTATTCATAATACTCCAAAGACAGTACAGAATAAAATTTCCTCTGATCCTCCTAATTCCTAATCAAGTTCTAATCACGTATTTTAAACACGCCTGTGAAATCATTGTAAAGGTAATTAATCTTGTTTCCTATACACAACCGAAAATAACAAATCCGCAATCAATAACGCAAATTTTCAATCCTTGTTCTTAGTACACAATAAAACATTCACTAAATTGGCAAAATTGCATGATCAAAACAGCAATATTACTCTTCTATTCTATCTCATGCGATCCTCGCAAAATCACACAAATATTATGTAACATATAATGAAATACGAGATCAACAAGAATAAACAAAATTAAAATCGTAATATCAAAATTGAAAAAATGAAACGGAAAACCGATCAACGAAATCTTCGAATAACAATAAATTAGAAATGAAAAGAGGAATAACCTGATAAGTAGTGTCGAATTTATCATACATGAAGCGAGTGATGATGCTGGTTTTACCAACGGATTGATCACCTAAGAAAACGAGTTTGTATTTGGCGAGAGGTGATACAGTCGCCATTTTTGTTTCTTCGTTCTTTGAGAACTTGTGTAACGCGAATTTGGCTCAGATCTGAATCTGAATCTCTTAAAATTCGAGAGAAACAGAAAACGAAGAGAGGGAGAGAATTCAGTTGAAAATAACTGAAAAACCGTTCCCATTTTGCAATTTCAAAGTGCAAGGACTATATATATGGGCGCCACCAAGCGCCAAATACGATGACTAGTCTATCTCACTTACTTACCAAAATTCACCCTTATTTTAAATTACTCTTATACCTACTAGAAAATTTCATCAAATTTGTTTTACACATTGATTCAATTACAATTTACATCTCATGGTTATGACAAGTTAATATGATAGCTCGTATAATATTCTTTCATTTAAATTGATATAATATACCAAGAAACGATACAGATTCAACCACGTTAAAACTAAAAATGAAAAATATAAGAATAAACTCATAACATAACATCTTAGTTAAAAACATAAAATGACAAATTTAGAATGCCTATTAATTTAACAAAATCAAATTGATTAGATTACTTATGCATCCGGGTCAACAATATTTATGCCCAATCATTATTGAATCTAGAATGATCAAACATGTTATGACAATTTGAATAAAACGAACACCACAATATAACAGAAAATCAAATTGTCACACAAAGACGACGAACAAAAACAACTTCACACTTAACACAAACTCACAAAAAACCACAAAAAATCTATGTGGCAACCATTTATTTACATAATATTAGAGAATATTGAGACTAAGATGATTATGTGTATCAAATAAGACCCAAAACCACTTCTCTGATAGATGAAGAAACAAGAAGAGAAAAGTAGAAGAATGAGAGGAGGGGAGGTGACTAGGTTTAGGAAGAAAAAAAACTCCATAGTCATCTATGTGGAAAAATGTAATTTGACACGTGTGTAATTTATTTTACACTAATTACCAATGTGAAAATAGGTTGGGCTCGACAAGTTATACAGTTTATTTTTTTATATTTATTTTTTATACAAGTTTAATGCCCTTTTCTGTGACATGAATTGAAGGTTTGAACCTATCAACACTTGTTGGCCCGTCCGGCTTCACTTGCCAAAAAGAGAAGTGGTGCCCGTGTGAGGCAAGTTGACCCTAAAATGATAAGTGATTTCATAGAGATATTGGATATCCCTTTAAATTTTTTAGTGATAAATCCCGAATGATTGATTGAGTGACAGTTTCATACTTTTGCACTTGTTGGTTTTCTATTTGGGTTTCCTTGATTGTTTTATTTTAATACTAAATTATGAGTAAATTAATTAGTTGGTTGCCTCCGTAAATATAATTCAATTAATAAAGACATTGTCATACTTTAAATGTTTCTATTATGTTTTCTAACATACAAATATATTTGGAAATAAAATGTTGTTCCTTAGAGTTGGGTTGGGATTTAATGTTGATACTAATGTTGATGATACTTAAAGTTCCTTTAAAAAAAATGTCGATACTTAAAGTTTACCAAAAAACGTTGTTTTCCAATATCTCATTACGTTTGTAACTATCTAATTTCTTTAGTTGTCAACACAATTTCAGATGCTTGTTAGACTAATTATCATTGTCTTCTTTTCAATATGTGCAATATCTTATTAGCTTGTAATTTGATATGATAGATGCAGAACTCCAATTTTATCCGGCCAAAAAAAAAAAATCAAAAAATAAGTGATATAACCAGGGGCGAATCTGGATTCAAAATACTAATGGGGCAATTTTTGTTTATTAAATAATTAAATAATACTAAATTTAATAAGAAGTTATATTAAAAATAGTTGTAGCAACAAAAATTACAAAGAAAAAATCTATTTTCCTTTTGTTGAAAATGAACTAAATTTATATCATTATTAATTGTTCTAACAACATCTCTTTCTATATAGGTTACAAGAGATTAACCAAATGCTCTAGCATGATACCCGTGCATACGGACGGGTGCGTGCGTTGCGCTCTCCTTTTGAAAGCAAGTCACAACTGCGTAGAAATTATATATAAAAAAAATCTTTGTATTGATATATGAATAAAAATATAGGCATATGTACAAAAAAATATTTCCGTTTTAAATATGGGTAAAAATATAGACATGTGTATAAATTAAAAAAAATTCGGTCCCGTTTTAATATATAAGTTAAAATATAGACACATGTATAAATTACAAAAATATATAACTTCGTATTAATATATAAGTAAAAACATAAACACGTGTATAAACATAAAAAATTAAGTCTATATTAATATATGAATAACATTTTATAGTGAACTAGGATAAAAAAAAGAAAAAGAAAAAAAAAGAGGGGACCTAACTGGTGTGGCACTTGCCACACTGTGCCTTGATGAGGTCCGCGTCCGCCCCTGGATATAACAATGTTTATTTTTAGCATATTATCATTATTTTAATCTTCTCATAAAAAAAGCCCAAAAGTATGCCTTTATTTCAATTGTTATTATTATTCATCTTTAATTAAAAAAATAGTAAACATTGTAAAAAAAAATAAAAAAAATAGTAATAGGATGCAAAATGATAAAAGTTAGCTATGGTTGTTTTATCTTTCCCGTAGGTTTGTTGTGTATGATCCTCTTTGACCAAATGTCAAAACTAAACTACTCCTACTACTATGTTTTTTAGATTGTAATTCGATAGTAGTAACTCCTTCTACTATCAATGTTTTTTCTTTCTTAAATTAAACAACATTTTTATTTATCAAAATCTACCACATCAAAAGCATTTTTTAAAATCATCCAACAATCATGTAAACATCATAATCAATTTTTCACATTTTATCAATTTCCTTTTATCAAATCCTTGAATCTTTCAACGCAATTTATTTTTTAAAATCTTCAAAAATAAACAAAAAACAAAAAACAAAATTTAAAACAAACGAACCAACATTTTTTACCCAAAACCTACGCAGTTATGAATTCTTCATCGCACTAGAAAATACATAGAAGTAAGAGACAACTTTTGTCAAGAAAATTAATTAAAAAATAATTAAAAATTTATATTATAGTGTTTTTGGTTAAGAGTAAGGATTCATGTAATTTTAAATGTAACAAGTGGTTAATGAGCTTTACCTAGGACGAATCATTCAAAAGAATCTGAATTCGATGTCTAGGTGGAAGAATTCTTAGTCGGACTTTACTTAACTGAATTTTGGATTACTAAAGTCCATTTTTGTGCAGGTTGCACTTACAACACAATCGGTAGCTCTAGAAGTTGATGGTGATGTTGATCCACTTCATTCACAGTTGTTGCCTGACGAGTCACTTCTGATGGAAGGTGGTGATATTATTGACGAGGAGTACTCATGTCTCACCAACAAAATCACCACCCTCCAGCTGGAGGGAATTGTTTGCTATCAACGGTGGGTGATGAAGTGTCTCATCAATAAAAGCTTCATCTTCTGTTGTCACCAATTCAATGTTAGTGCGCACCTTTCGCATCCGTGCATATGTAGTCTAAAATTAAAAAAATTAAAAATAATAGTGAATAATTCATAATGAAGCATTTGAAGTGACATGGATCTTTACTCTTAATGAATTAAAAGTCAGATGCATAGCGATAGAAAACACAGTATCATTCATTCTATATCTTCCTTCAGTCACCGCCATGTTTTCGGTATACTGTTGTTGTTGTTGTACAAATTCATTACGACGAGGAGGTATGTTTCTAATTTAAAATAGAAATAATAAACAACAAAAAGAATCGGAATCATTCCCTTAGAAAAAATGAATAAAGAATCGGAATCATAGTGTAATCCAACAAACACCGGTTACCATTATAAAGTATACTGTTTTTTTTTACATAAAATGAATCTTGTGTTATATTTATAAGTAAAATAAAATGGACCAAATAAGTTATGTATTTTTGAACCAAATGCACCAACTTTCTTTGACCTATTTTTGGGTATAAATAAGAATGGAGCGGGTATGTGCTAAACTGAATCCATTTTCAGAAATTCCAACGTTCTTTTCCATTACATATTGTTCTTTCAGCAAATATATGACAATCTTGTGTTCTTTTCTTCTTTCTATGGACAGATTACTATGCATTGTGATTTAAGTTGAAGAGAATCTTTTTTGGAGGATTTTTTTATCCGGTGCACTCATGCTTGTACCATGGACACTATATATCTCTTGATGTTCCACTTATATTTAGGTCTAACGGGGGAGCCAAATCAATGTTTTGTACGACATGACAGCTTCATGGAAGCTAAAGGTGCATTTATGAGTTACGAAAAGCATGGTTTAGATAACCTCCTCTAGGTACATCAGCTGGTTAAAAGGATTCCAATGGTTGCTCCATGTACCGGAGGTAAGATTTATGGCTCGTCAATTGGAGATTTGAATGAGAAAGGTAAGTGATAGGAGTTTGAAATATCTAAATTGTGTTGGTTGCTTACTCAATATAATTGGATGTTCTTGATCTGGGGTTGGTGTTTAGCTCAGTTTTTCCACAGAAAAGCTAATCCTAACAACCATATCTCTGAGGTCAATTCAGTAAGTTTTTTTTCTTTTTCGCTGGCATCAATTTCTTTACAATCTGGAACGTCCCATTTTCTCTCAGTGGTTTCTCTTGAAGTAGCAATAGTTAAATAAATGTAACCCCTCTGATAAGATTCTCTAGATTAACTTTAAATGTCAGCTTATGGAATCATATATTCAATTGAGATGGAATAATTGCATATCAACTTGAGTATATACGTAGCTACTAAAAACAGACAGAAAGATAGTAAAGTGTCTCTTGGCTTGAAATTATAAATTGAAATGAAGTACAATTCATCATACTTCAGAAAAGCATTTGTTTCCTGTGATATGATTTGTGAAAAATGAAGTAAGATTAGTTAAGCAGACCTAGAAAAAACTAATTAAAATTACCAGCAGTGAACTATCACAGTATTCCCGTCACTGGTCGTCTGTCCTATCATGTCTAAACACTGTCACTGTAATTTGTTCTTTACTGTTGGTTCGATTCAAACTATCCATGGAGTAAGATTAGTACCCTAAGCTCCGAACATATCCTCAGCAGTATTATCATCATAGAACACTAACTTCAGGTTTCAGTTTAGGAAATCAGCTATTTCTGCTACAAATTTATGACTAAGCATTGACTCAACTCTAGTAGCCATACACATTTATTAAAAGCGCTGATTCAACACACTTTTGTTTGGAAAAACTATCAAGCTCGAGAGATGTCTGCAGTCTTACTCAATAAGAACATAATAACAACAATGAACATGAAGGATTTCAAATTTCATGACAACCTAGAACCTTCCTCTTTCATACAAAGATTTGGTATAACCTTACGGAGTTAATTGTCCAAGCAAAGATTTGGTATAAGAAATACCTTACGTAGTTAAGTGTCCAAGCAAAAAAGCATATAGAAGATGTGATTGTGATAAGTAAATGAACCATACTGAGATACCAATTCCCAAGTCAGCAGAGTGTTACATTACACCACACATCACTACACAAGTCTATACACAAAGTAGGAAAAAGGTACTTGTGATATTTGACCATAAAAGTATGACACTAATCACACTAATATAAGTTTGTATATCATAGGCTATATTATTCATCCGGCTTTGGTCTAATACATAAATTAATATGAAAATGTATTAAACTTGCTATCTCAATCAACATACAAAAGGTAAAAATAAAATCAGCACTTACTAGTTAATAAGGTGAGAGTTGGAAATGGCATCTCACTAAATAAAATGTTGGAAGAGACGACGACGACAACACCAACAACCAAGCTTTATCCCACTAAGTGGGCCGGTTACATGGATCAAACGCCGCCATAATGTTCTAGCATATATCATATCCTTATCAAACTCATTGCAACACTAGATCCTTCTTAATAGTTTTTCTAAGTCTAGCTCTCCCTCTAGGGATTTGACTACTCTCCATTAGTCCATGTGATTGATTCTCCTTACTACAGAATCCACATGTCTTCTCTCAACTTGTCTAAACCACCTAAGCCCAGTTTCTACCATCTTTCTACAATGGGTGCTACCCCAACTCTCTCTCTAATATTGGTAAGAGACATTCGTTTTCAATTGCAAAATCATAACTTATTATATGAATCATTCATAGAGATGCAAACATACATCATATCATATCGAAATAAAACCAAACTACTACAATCAACAACATTATAGTTAGATCTCAAATAAAACATCTCAAAAAACATTATTTCATCAACCTGTATAACCTGCTACTTTCTAACAACATCATAGTTAGATCAACATCATATTTCAAAAACATTATTTCATCAACATCATATCATAACAGCAATGCATTGTTTCCCAATTCAGCAACATGTTTTTTTCAATTTAATAACAGGTAATACCTGCTACATTCTAACAACAACATCATAGTTAGATAACATCTCAAAAAAACATTATTTCATCAGAAACAGCACTATCATCACTAATCAACAAAACAAGCTAAAAGCCACCAAAAAAAAAAAACTACCTAGTAGCATTACTCCGACCAGTCCTCATGTTACTCCAGGGAAACTTGGCAGCAGAACCGTCAGCCCGGTTCAAACCGGGTCGCTCAAACCTTCCCCTGCTTGAACCAGAACGGTCAAACCGTCCCTGATTCGAACCAGAACTCTGAAACAGATTCGAACCAGAACGATCAAACCCTCCCCTGTAATACCCATTTTGCGGCTTAAACCCACGAGTGTTCTTATTCTCATCAAGCCAGTGACTCTTCCCCGGCGCTTCCTCAACAATACTAGCCGCCATAGCCTGTTTATTCAAACTCTTCTTATCCTCTTCAATCTCT
>Ga0099826_10001030_pt1 | contig 15687 bp, 9 predicted proteins | sample Mtrugardesep15_FD_76830 | JGI IMG/M metagenome (GOLD analysis project Ga0099826, IMG submission 76830) | Root nodule microbial communities of legume samples collected from California, USA - M. trunc garden sep15 | ecosystem: Host-associated > Plants > Roots > Nodule | place: USA: California... | reverse complement strand
TCACACCCAATCTTGTCTTTCTTCTCCTTCTCCTCCTTCTATTTTTTAATATTGTCTCTCAAGTCCTCTTCTCCCTTTATTCTACTCTAGATTCCTCCATTACTGATTTTCCAAGAGGTAAATATAAAATCCCATTATTTTAAATTTAAATTTTACATTTAAATCTCATTATTTTAAATATAAATTTTACGATTTCAAACTTATGCATTCTTAGTTTCAAATTTATACACATATGATGCCCCCACTATCCAAAATCTCTGGCTCCGCCACTGAGTGAAATATATGTTGATATCACATAAAGGTCTCATAAATAAATTCCAAACAAAAGTGTTTCTAACACTCCTCAAATTATATACGATTATGTGCTATCTAATTGTTTAGAAGGAAGTAAGTTCATGAGAAAAACAACATGAGTGATAACATAATTCCAAAAAATATATGGTAAATTTGATTGAAAAAAAGACTATGAGCAATATTCGAAATGCGTTATATTTTTAGGTGTAAAGTTGCTTTATTTTTGATAAAATGTTATCACAATAAATTCAGTACCATTGTATGAATGAATGACTTTTACTCTTTTATGAAATTGAGTTTTAATATATTGAATAAACTAGTCAAAACGTTCCTAATTTCACTCTTAAATCTAGACTTATCATCAACAATGCTAGGAAAATACTTCACATGTCAATTCTTGTTTACAAAATTTGATATCTCTCATAGCACATCCCAAGAAAGTATACCTACATTATACAAATTGTGTATAGTCTCCCATACGTAGGACTTCTAGGAAATTTTTAATTCACACTTAAATACACATTGTGTTCCAACATGAACTCAAAACACATTATGTTTCTTTACTTGAGTTTGAGTTGAATAAGAGTAATTAATCTAAAATATGTTAAGAAATATTAGGAGTGCTAAAATGGGTTAGTTTGATAAGGGCTTGCATGCAATAGGATGGGCTTATCAATGCCATTCTTTGTGAGTATTTTTATAGTCCATTACCCATTGTCTACTATATAGACATGGTTCCTTTACTAGCCTCCCAATATGAGTCAATATTGGCATGTACACATTATGTTCATCACATAATTAAACCAAAGTAGGATTTTCACCTAGGGTCATACTTGCAATTACACAACCCCTACAATACAGGTAGAAATCATGGTCCAAATTGAACATATACATGTGTTGAGAATTCACCTTAACCTTCGCTTTTCCCATTTTTTGAAATATTCCAACTCAACCAACTACCAACTGCACTACCACATCACCAAAGAAAATTGAAAAATAAAATAAAATAAAATAAAATAAAATAAAAACATAGAAATAAAGATTTAGACCTACTTTTTCATCTCCTCCACTATTTGTAAATAATTTCATTAATGCCTTTTTTATTGGATGATGACTTAGTCATATATTTATATAACTATCTCCCTTTCTTCACTCTTCCAACTGTATACGTATGTAGCAGTGTAGTGTGTTGTCATCTCTGATCTTCTTGTGAGTAAAAGCTTCCATTCATGGCTAAGAAATCTCAGAAAAATCTCAAAAACACTCCCACTTCTTCTTCCTCTTCCACCAACATGGTGAAACGTAAACGTAAAAGCATTCCAAGAAATTCACCTCCACAAAGAAGCTCAGTTTATAGGGGTGTCACAAGGTTAATTAATTCATTAATCATATCAAATTTTGATGTTTTTCATTTTGATTTTATGTTTTTGTGTCCTCTAAAATTGGTAGCATTCATTATATTGTTTTAGACATCGTTGGACCGGTCGATATGAAGCTCATTTGTGGGATAAGAATTGCTGGAATGAATCACAAAGCAAGAAAGGAAGACAAGGTGATCTAATTCCAAATTAATTAATATTTAATCATCATATAATTAAGTTTTATCGTTCTGATCTCATTCACTTAATTATTTGATTTGATTTAATCTTTTGTTATATTGTTTTTGTTGGTGATGGCAATGGAAATCGATTGGATATGCAGTATATTTAGGTATGGCTAATTTGTGTCTTTATATATGTTGTGTTGTTCTTTTGTTTTAAAAATTGTTGATTTGGCATTAAGAAACCAAACGGTTGGATTTAAATGACAAATGAGCTTTAATGAAGGTCGAATCGAGAGAATTCAAATTCGAGCTGAAACAATTATCGGTCAAATTTTATTTGTTTTGGATTACCAAAATCCATTTTGAGAATTGAAAGTGGATAGTGGCTTAGTTGGATCGAAATATTTAATGACTGCAAAGTTGGGTTTGTTTTGTTATAGGGGCATATGATGATGAAGCAGCTGCAGCACGTGCCTATGACTTGGCAGCATTGAAGTACTGGGGCCAAGACACAATTCTCAATTTTCAAGTAAATTCTCTTATCCTTCATATATCATCGTTATTTGGTAAAAGTAATTCTATTCCTAAACTATATATGAAATTTATCTGCATCTTGTAAAATAGAAAATATAAGCATTATAAGTGTATGTTTTATTTTGGTTTTAGGTATCAAATTATCAAGAGGAGCTCAAAGGGATGGAAGGCCAATCAAAAGAAGAATATATTGGATCCTTAAGAAGGTTTTGTCATTAAAATCCTGATAATAAATGATTCTCCACAAACTCTACAATCTTTCTAGTCACATTATAGTCCTTAGATTAAATTTAATGGTTGGTTATAATATGATATTTTTGGTCATTAGATTAATACAACAACTTCGATGGAGAGGTTGATCAGAGATATCGAATGATTTTTATTATGGTGTCTATATATATATATATATATGATTTTAATTTTGATTAATCGTTTTTCGATTTGTAGAAAAAGCAGTGGATTTTCTAGAGGAGTCTCAAAATACAGAGGTGTAGCAAGGTACCACTATTTTCTATTGTGTGTATCTCTTCTTTGTTGTTCATTGTCAATGTCAATAAAATGAATCAAACAATATATTGGTATATATTTTTTTTAAATGTGAGGATTGAGTTAGTAAAATGAAAGTAAATACTAGTCATAGATTGCAAACAAATTTAATATGACAATGGAACGTATAGAGAAGAAAAATACTTGGGATATACTCTCTTTAATTTGATGAGATTAATTTTTTTGACTCTTTTTGATATTAACTTTCACAAAGAGGTTGTTTAAGTGTATAAATGAATTGATCTCCTATTTTTTGAGATCCTCTTCATTCGAATCAAGATTCCAAAACATCAAACGCTCTCCCACAACTCTACCACACACAAACACTACGAATTTTCAAATATTTTGAAAAAACACCAAGCCACTCACCATCGGATCCTCTAATTTATAGTTTTAGTATATAAATACTTAATTAATATTACTAATTTTGTAAAAAAGATACTTAATTTATATAACTAATATTAAAAATATGTACATTTATATTCTTTTTTGGAGGGATGTTTTTTTCATTCTCTCTAAACAAATTACAGGAATGAACACCTGTATTTATGTTTTTAGAAATTAGTTGTATCTTTGCCCGAGTTTTATGGATCATATTCAAGCTCAATAAATACTGGAATTTTAGTTGGTTTGCATTGAACATAAATAAATAAATAAATAATACTATAGCCTACAGGCAAGAACGTTAGTCAAAATGTACTTAAGTAGGCTATTTCAGATTAACCCATGATACCCACGTGGTCTGCCACTGATAAAAATTGAGATTTGAACTCTATTAAACAAGAAAAATATTAGTAATACTACGTAGCTGGCAAAATATCCGTGAGCTTAGTTCAGTTGATAGGGACATTGCATAATTTATGTAGGGTAAGGGTTCGAACCCCTGATACCCTACTTCTCTAATGTGTGAGCTTCAACCACTGAGCTATCTGACAAAAAAAAAAAACGTAGCATAAAGATTAGACTTGTAGTCGATTTGAATGGTTGAAGTTGTTAAGTTACCTTAACCAGTGGCGGAGCCAGGAATTTTATAGAGCCTAGACAAAAAAATTATCGCAAAACGTTACTTCCTTCTTGCAAATAATTTCACATTTCCTGCAGATAATTTCACATTTTCTGCGGATAATTTCACATTTCCTGTGGATCCTAAAATCCTAGTATTACCTCACCTGGGAACCTAAATCCATGGCAAAATCTGCAGGAAATGTGTTTCCTGCGGAATTTGCCCAAAAATCCGCAGGTAAATCCGCAGGAAAAATTAAAAATTCTAGTAATGGCTAGGCTTTCTACAAAGAGAGTTGGAGCTGAGCTTGGGCTAGTGCCGAGGTTAGCTGAGGGGTGGCTCCGCCCCTGACCTTAACAAACTAGTGGGATGTGCTAAAGATTCTACGAAAAGTGGTTTAAAAAAATTTATAATAAACTAAATAGTAAAAACTAAAGGGCCATATTTTTTATTTTTAGCAAAGACAAACTTAGTGCATTTCATTCATAAATAGAGAGTACAAGGAACATCATAAAAAACATGGAGGTTAAGATTAGATAGAGCAGCTCTAGTAATGTTATAAACCACACTATTTATTTGCCTCGTAACAAACGACACTACATAATCGGGATTACTTAACAAGAGCCTTACATTCCGAAACTAAATCACCAATTTCATTGAGAGGAGGATTGGTCTTTCCTAGTAAATCAACCAGAAGTTACCTATCTGTTTCAAAAGCAACATTGCAGAGGCCTTTGAAAATTGTCATTTTGAGAGCTTCCAAAAGACCTATAGTTTCACCTTCTAAAGGGTCATACTTAAATACTAAAATTTTATAAAAATATTAGAATACATGTTAAAGATTCCATAATGATAAATATTTATTGAAAAACAATTTTAACTTCTTTATGAATAAACTGACATAATTTCCGAGACATATTTTTCCCTTAGCATTTCTTAAAACTAAAAGAATGGTCGCCCTTATGAGCTACTATAACTATACAAATAAATGCATTAAACAGTACTTAATAAATTTCAACTTTTTTCAAATAAATTTCATGTTGAATTTTAGCATTTCTCAATACAAGGTAGTTGGTGACAAATGGGTAACTACCTTTTTTTTTACAAAAAATGAGTAACTATCTTTATGGTCCATTCCTTTTTTTTTTAGAGCTTATGGTCCATTCCTATTGACATTTACATTACCCTCCATATATTTCTATTTAGGTAATTAAATTGGTGGAAAATAATCTGACTTTTGATTTGATTTTAAAAATGTTTAGACACCACCACAATGGAAGATGGGAAGCTCGAATTGGTAGGGTCTTCGGCAACAAATATTTATACCTTGGAACTTATGGTAATTCCACTCACTATATATGCTTTTTTTTTTATTGTGTCAAAATAATATACTTTCTTTTTGATGAATGTCAAAAGAATATATGTTTTTTTTTTTAATCCAAAAGAATATATGTTTTTTGTTTTTGTTTTTTATAGGTACTTGTATTTGATCTAATGGTATATAGGTTCATGCATGAATTGTACCAACATACTACTATTAACACACTTTATTCTTAGCCACATTTCATGTCAATTTTACTAATTAGAGTTTGTCCGTGTGATTAAGACCCGTATTAAATTCATCTAATACTCCAAAGAGATACTAATATTTTTATTTTTTATTTTTTTGGTACAAAAGAGATACTAATATTTAAAACTGGAAAATTCATCTAATTAATATATTAAAAAGTACTAATATGTTAGAACAAAAAGAGATACTAGTGGTATGTCGAAAGAAATATTCCAAAGAGTGAGCATAAACTTAAAAAAACAAAGAAAATGTCATTTTCATATGCATTTGGCGTATTATTCCTCCCCATTTTCGTGGACAAAGGTATATGGCTTTTACATATTTGGATTTGGAAGCATTTATAGGTCTCATGTGTCCTGATGACACATGGAAAGAGTATAATAATTGTAAATTTTAAACACACAAACTCTACCAAAAACCTCTAAAAAAATATTAAACACACAAGTTACTATACTAAAGGTGTATTTTAGTCGTGCAGTGCGGAGAACTGATTTCATTAAAATTCATTATGTATAATTGATTTTGGTTAAAATTGATTCGTACTAAAAGTAATATGTTTTTGGATGTATTAATGTACAAGTGAATTGAACTATAAGTTTGTATGTGGAAATCAATTATAAAATCAAAAGTTGCAAATCCTACTTCGAGTAAAAGCAATTTTTATGGCAGAATTAATTCTACTCGACAACAACTAAACATATCTCTTTAAAAAAACTAAACATATCATAATCAATTATCCACCTTTAAAATAAATTATAATCCATCTAGAAGAGAAACCAAACCAACACTATATTTCTATACATTAATTGAAACTAAAAAAATTGAGTCATGAAATTCACTTTAATCCTAACAAACTTTAGAGACCAAGTTCCCCTAAACTTTTTACTATCTAAAACAATAAAAACAGAGAGATTTCTATAGAAAAGTTAAACAAACCAATTATAGCATAAGTTTTTATACATTAATTGAAGCTAAACAATACCAAACAAGTCTAGTTCAATGGATTAATTAAGAGATAATGTATCTACCCCTGAAATTTCGGGAATCTATTTGACGGTGCCTGCCTTCAAATGCCAACAAGAAAAGTACCTACTACTTCATTTCAAAATGGTCCTACAAAGATCAAAATAGTAGTAGGATAATCCAAAGGTCAAAATATGCAATCAAATCTAGTTGGTTGTAATATAGATAACCAAACTTCAACTGCTTAATAAAGAAGCTATTTTTTTATTCAGAAAATAATAATGAATGATATCATTCTTTTGTCCTAGGTCTTTCATTCAAACTAAACACCAAAAAGAAACCCACAGATGATGTATTAAATGACTATTCTTTTCGTATATCAGCTTATGTGTAAGGTGAGTCAGAAGAAAATTTTGAGTAAGGTTCCACATGGTGGGATTAATTAATTTACTTTTAATAAGGAAAAATTGCACTAATTTTTTTAAGCTTTTTTAATTTATTTATATTTATAAAAAAAAATGAAAGAAATTATTTCTGTCTTTGATTTTATATATAAGAAAATGTTCTCAAAATTTAGACTATATACATCAACTTTCATTGAATGGACTTATATATATAAGTCATCAGACTTATATCAAAAATTTTAAGCTTTTTTAATTTATTTATATTTATAAAAAAAAAATGAAAGAAATTATTACTGTCTTTGATTTTATATATAAGAAAATGTTGAAGTATCCTATTCAAAATTTAGACCATATACATCAACTTTCATTGAATGGACTTATATATATAAATTCTGACTTATATATATATATATAGTATTAAAGAGTACAACGAACTACAATTCATATTTGTTGGAAAATTGCACGCACCTCCTTTCATGTCTACTTAGACTTAGACACACATTTTCTATAAAATATGTCATGTTTAGTTAAAACAAATTAAGTAGATCTAAATGACACAGACCTTCTTGTTATATATTTGAGGGATCCATATTTACCACACTAAAAAAAGTATGTATTAGTTTATCTCGGTTTTTAATTTGAGATTAATCTTATGTTACATCTTTATATAATTACACAATATATGCAATCATAGAAATAATTGATTGATTAAGTAATGATATTTTTTGCGTTTATTAAATAATAATTTTGCTTTTGCTTTTACTCACATATCCATTTAATGTTTTATATTGTGGAACAGCTACACAAGAAGAGGCAGCCACGGCGTATGACAGGGCAGCAATAAAGTATAAAGGACTTAACGCTGTTACAAACTTTGACCTTAGTCGTTATATTAATGCTAGCAATAATAAAGAGCTGGATCTTAACCAGGAACTTGATGGTGGTACCACAACAGCATCTTCGACGTTTGGTCTTATCTTAAAATCATCAAAATTCGAAGAAATGTTAGAAAATTCATCGTCATCGGTTGAAGATAGTTACACTCCACCACCTATCAAACCAATCATTCCACGTCGGACATTTCCGGAAGATATTCAAACAATCTTTGAAACACAAGATTCAAGTATTTATGCTGAAATCGACGATGACAACATATTTGGTGGATTAAGCTCAATTGCTGCACCAATATTTCATTATGGGCTTGATGCTTGATTAGAAGGAGAAATTATGGTTTAGTCGTGTACGATTTTTATTTATTATTTATCATATACTTTGTTTTCTGTTTTAAACTCATTATTTTAATAATAGATGATAAGGAAATTAGCAAGAGAGAGAGAAAGAAATGAGAGAAAACAATTTGGAGAATGAGGATTTTTAAAGAGAAACAAAAATGAATTTGTTAATTTTGGGTAATCGTTGTACCAATCATTTCTTACAATTGTGATCCAACAAGCAAGATGACATGTAAGAGCTTGATTTTAAGAATTTTTTATACGGGATTAAGAATTTATTTGTATCATATATATATTTCTCATCGTATATTCTTTTTTCATATGGTCCTCCACTTATTGATTTTTATTTTAGTTAAATAAACTTTTAATTTCATTAAATAATTGTTTTTGTCTCTAATTGTCTTTTCACGTAATCTAGAATTTGATGGTCAGATTTCACTAAATTTTGATTTTTGACCATATATAATAGGATTAAATAACCTTTCTATCCATAAGTTTCAAGCATAGTTTGTACTCCGTGTTTGATTTTTCCAAGTGACACATGATTGCACAGTTAAAATCCAAAATAACGAGATATTCAACTAGAAACATATTTTTTACCATAATTCTAAATGCATGGACACTTGAATAAACTATTTTAGTTTGAAAGTGATCTTAAATTTTGTAGGTATGAAACTCTATTAATAGATTGTGTAACTATAATTTGTAAAGATAATCTTATAAAATGAGATATGAATTTATTTTTTTTCAAAATTAGCTTGGATTTATATATTGTTGGTGCTATTAAAAAGAATAAGAATTATATTATATTTATTAATTTTGTTTTTTGAAGGAATTTATTAAATTATTGTTATCATCGTAAAAAATAAACATTGTGATAACAAATGAAGGAAAAAAAAACTGATGAAGACAAATGTGATACCAAAGTATAATTGACGTTGGTGTTTCTTGTTGAATTTTTAAAATGTAAATAATGGAATTTTTAGTTTGTCGATAAAATAACAGAATTTTATAAAATTGTATGTCATTTTTTTTAGAGAAAAATTTCATGTGATTATTTAAACAATTGTTCGATAGATGATGGTAAATAAACAATGCATAAACGTAAAAGTTAGAATTTATAGCCATTTTCTATTAGTATATATAATATTCATTCTCACTTAACATGCATGACTCAAAGACTCTTATTTAATACATGAAGAATGAAGAAGATATATGTTATTTGTAAGATATATTGGTGGTTCGTTCATATTGTCACTAGTGTTGTTTGTGATTGAATTGCATGACTTCAAATGTCATGTTTAATACATGATAATAAGATAAAATCAATTTATGTGATTTATCTAATATTAAAAATTGATTTTTAAGTTAAAATCTATGATATATTAATTGTTTGTACGTGTGTGCACGTGTGTATGTCTATATACATATATATTTTTAAAAACTCAATATTTGACTTAAGGACCAATTAATCTGAGGTGTTAAGTCCCACCGTCTACTTGTAGGGCCTCATTTAAATCCAGAGCAAAGCTTTTCATGAACGTGCTTATATATATTTTTTCAATTTATAAAACATGCATTTGTCGATGTTTTGTAGGTTATTAAAACACATCTCTTTGTTAATTGATTCAAGGAAGTTAAATTAATTAATAAATTAAATGTTGTGATGGTTAGTTTATTAGAAGGATTTAAGTTATTTACTTTTAGTTCATTCCATATCAACAAAATGAATAATTCTTGATATATGTCTTGTGTGGCTTGTAATGAATGTTCTTATATTTACCTGTGTGATATATAGTGAGGTGTCTTTCTTTATTTTGAATGGTCATTTATTATACTAATGTTATTAGATATTCCTAAATTTTCCTTAATTTAATTATTTTTGTCAGTTTGCAACTTAATTTTTTTTATCTTCACTTTGACTCGTAAGTTTATTGTTCAAACTGAACCATTATGTACAAACAAAATAATTCTAATAATATAATTAAGACGAGGACACCGTTAGTTTAGTTGACACTGGAGTCTAAACATTTCATTAATTAACCCTAGGTACGGTACACGATAACAAGTACGATATTCATGATTTTAAGAAAAATATGGTACAAGTACATTAAAAATATACAATTAAACATATTTCATCTATATCTATACTTCTATGCTATATATAAATGAAATACATGGTTTTTAGGTGGCCTTTTCACTTTTATATCCTTAAAGAAATTTGCATATAAGAATGTTATATATTGTTGGTGTCATTCAAAAAGATAAGAATTTATATTTTATTTTCTATATTGTTGGTGTCATTCAAAAAGATAAATATAGTTTGTGATGAAGGTTAGACAAACACAAGTATCGAGAGTTTGAATTGTGTTGACTTTTTCTGGCAACAATTAACTCTTTTTCTCTAATAGAATTCAAAGTAAAGTGCCGGTAAAAAAGAATTAAGGGAAAGAAGATTGACACAAATGTTTGTCATGGTTCACCTCACAATACATGATTACGTTTAGTCCTCTTTCACTTCTAAATAATTTCTTTACTATAATCAAACTTGATTACAACAACACTAAGACAACCTAGTCCTAGATTTTCTGGTTGCAGCCTAGAGGACTTCCAAAGATTGATTACAACATATTGCATTTACACAAACTCTTAGAGTAGTTGACAAATTTAAGCATCGTACACTGGGTGTATCTCTTTTGTTTCTTTTGAAGTCCTTAAGACAAGGTATGCAATATAGACATAATATAAACACAGTGCAATATATTGTATGTATGTGTTTTTGGTATGTAACATTCTCCATTCAAATCAGGTCTTTTACATAGAGATGAAAGTATATGATTGTTGCTAAAGAATTCCTTCTTTTTGAATGTTTGATTGAATATTGTGATCTTCTTGAATAGATGTGAATCAGTCATTCATTTCCATCAATGATACTTTTAATGAATATTATTCAATTGCATAAGTCATAACAAAATTTTCTTTTACACTAAAGGTTCGTAGCATCAATAAAGATTCTAGAGTCAGACGTTTGGTACAAATGATCTCAAGATCCAAAGGCTTGAACCACAAAATGTTGACTTGCTTTTCACATAGCTTTGCCTTGAACTTAATACAAACTCTTGTCTTTATCTATGACACAAAGCTTCTCTACAAGGTTTAGAGCGTTGACCATGTCCACTAGGAGATCTTCATTAACTTAGAATTTTTCACTCACTTAAACACACCATAGTGTATTCTAATTGTTCTCTTTGTTATCATCAAAACCCGAGGGTTATTGTTCCTTAACCTATTTTGGTCTAACATGTTACAATATGAAAGTGCGAAATATATATACATATATAATTTAAATCAAATTCAAAATTTCATAAAATATTTGTTCGTAGTTTATACGCATTAGTGCAATAAACATATTTGACAAACAGACACGGAGTGTCCGACTAAACGCTAATAAGTATAACATTTAACAAAAAATAATAATAATAATAATAAGAAAGTGTCTTTTACAATTTACTATATATGGAAACACATATACAAAATAAAATAAAATAAAAAGGGTAATATCCCTAAAAAAAAGGATAATATGATGAAATCTACACTTATAGATAATGTGAATATATGTTTTTGGACTGACTTTTTCATTTATTTTTTTGCTAATATTGACTTTTTCACTTTCAATTTTATTCTTAATTTAAATTATTGCGTTTATAATTTTATCCCTTAAATTAATTACTTAAATTATTAACTATTTTTCTTAAAATCCCATTAAAATATGAACAACACTGTTGCAACATAATTTATTTTTTTTAAAAAGCTAAAATGGTATATGCTGCAATATAATTTAAATCATTAACCATTTGTTTTCATGACATATTTTTCTCCAAATGTTGCCCTTCACTTAGTTATCATTTTTAAATATTTTACCCTTTATTTAATTTTTTTTTTTATCATTTTATTGTTCATTGTCAATAAAAACGAAAAGACTGACACCTTAATTTTCGTCTCGACTCTAGTTTACATTGTAAGAGTCGAAGAAACATTATTCAAGAGTACAAATTAATGCTCGTCTTGACTCTAGTTTACATTGTAAGAGTCGAAGAAACATTATTCAATAGTACAAAATTGAGAAAGCAATACAATAAGAAACATACTAACATCGTAAAAAAATAATTCGAAACCCTAATTTTAGTTTTTTGGTAGTAAATTACAAATATATATTTTTGTATTCCTTCAAAAAAAATATACATTTTTGTATTAGATTACGGACGTATTAATAAAGTACCCACAAATATCCAAATATTAATTTTACAATTAATTTTGGTATATCCTCTCGAGTAATGTTTACAATTAATTTTGGTATGTCCTCTCGAGTCACGAGTATCATGAAAACCATGCATAGAGGAAAGGGTAAATATAAGGAGCAATGCTATATTGTGGGAAGAAATTTGTCGTGAAAAATCACGAAGCTGATGTGTGAAACGGTGGTAGGATATAAGTTCCGGAATTGGTGGAATAAAAGGGGTAGTTGTGGTTATAAGTTTGGTCAAAATAGTGCTGTTATTTGCTACCTTTAGCATTATTGAAATATAAAATAATTGAGGGATAAAATATAATCGTAACATAACATATTTGAATGACATTTAACAAAAGAGGGCTGTTATTTGTGCAACCGAAAATAAACATCCTTATACGACAACCTATTATTCCATGGTGTTGTACTAACATTTTCTCTACGCACGCATCCCAAAATGCACATGAAAATTTAAAAAAAAAATGATTTTTGTACAACTATATTAAGACAATTTTTAAACAATTGTCTCTCTCTCATACTTACACTATATTCTTACTCTCTCTCTTCTTTTTTTTCTCTTCATTGTTTTTGACCAATAAAAAGAAAGAAAAATAAAGTTGTCAAAAAAATGTACCAAATGGTTGTTCAAATAAGATAAATAATATTATTTGAACAACTCCTTTTTTAGACAACTTATTGAACAACCAAAATATAAAAAGAAATGCAAGGATTGACACAAAAACCAAAGCAATAGAAAGAAAAAGTAAGAATACAATACGAGTATAAGAAAGAAAGTTGTCATAAAATAATTGTTCAAATATCATTTCTCTAAAATAATTACAACTCCCATGTAACTTATATTTGTAATAAAGTTTATTTTTCACACATAATTCAAAATTAAATATAAGTAACATTGCACATATTTTGCTTTATTGTTTAATTCTGATCGGTAATTATTAAAATCTTGTTTACACTGATAAAATACTTTCAATTTAGATTTTTTAGAAGATATTTTAAACGAATCATATCTCTAAACTACTTCCTCTATCTCAAATTATACGACGTTTTGGGAATAAATATAGTCATAATGCTTCTAATAGTGCATTAAAAAACATTAGGTTAATTAAGAGTATTATCGAACATGCAACCTATGTTTATGTTTACTTTTTGCACTTAAAAGCGTGTGTCTAGTCACTAGGTTACTCGAAAAGAAAACACAAACAATTTCATCTAAAAATGATATCATAATCATTAAAATATCAATCCTAAGTAGCAACATATTCCAGAAAGAAACGATCTACCAAAATCAAGTAACATGGAAGTGAACGTATACTTCGTCACATATGATAAATTATGAGAACTGAGATGGTGATAAACTTAATAGGTGGCATCATTATTCAGTCGAGGAACATCAAATGTAAAACCATGACCGATATAAACTGTGTAATAAACAGTTTCACTGACCGAAATCATACCAAAACTGGCCATGAGCAACGTCGCTAAGTATTATGAAAACATGTACAAATGCACCAACCAACATATGCTCTGCATGCAGCAGACTCTTCTATATCCATCCATTGAGAAAGATGGCTTCAACAGGGAAAAAAAGGACTATCTTATAGTCCAAGGCATCAAATAAATTAAAACTGGGAAGCTCAAATTGTTGAGTTGTTGCATTGGCAAAAGAGCAGGCTGCAACAATAGAAAAAAGAGTCGGTTTTCAGTTGCCGCGAAAGCAAAGTGTTCCAAAAGCAATAGTAAATGCAAAAATAAACAAACAAACCTGAACTCAATCATCAAGGTAATAAACTAAAACTGGGGCTCAAATTGTTGAGTTGTTGCATTGGTAAAAGAGCAGGCTGCGACAATAGAAAACAAAGTCGGTTTTCAGTTGCCGTGAAAGCAAAGTGTTCCAAGAGCAATAGTAAATGCAAAAATAAACAAACAAACCTGAACTTAGTCATCAAGGTAATAATAAGTCCCAGCACGCTTTTGCTCTCTATCCTTGGTTGAATCAAGTTTGTTGATCCTTGGGCGGAAATTAGTTGGATCTCTTCTAAATGTGATATCAAGATGCTGCAACGATTATTACATTAGACACATATTACAAGCAAGTACCACGAGAGCACAACATAATTTTTAAATTTTAACATGCATGATACTTCAATTATTTTAAAAATAATGGAACCATTGAAAAATAATGACACTTACCGATAAGAAAAGGTTCATCCCAGTCAGCAGTGATTGTGGAGAATTTGCAGTACAGTCAATTGAAGGTTGACCCTCATAAACAATAACTCTGTCAGCAAGATAAGTTGCCATGATGAAATCATGCTCAACCACAAAGGCTGTTTTCTTTGCATGAAGAATAAACCTCTTGATAACTTTTGCAGCAATAATACGCTGTTCGGAATCAAGATATGCACTTGGCTCATCTATCAGATAAATGTCTGCAGGCTGTTGTGGTAGGAGGATAGCAATTGATTAGACAACTATAAATGCTATTTCGTTTAAAATAAATAGGAGTGCACATCTCAAGTAGCAAAACAAACGCACAACAAAGCCAAGAGATATAGTTCTAAAAATCTTGCCATGACGTCGGCACAAATAGATGTCTGCAGGCTACTGTCGTAGAACCGTAATGGATCAGGTATTCAATTAATATTTATTTTGAAATAAAATGTATACATTTATGAGATAAAAAAAGAACAATCTCAACAATCCATGTTTCCAAAAAAACTAGACATGGGAGCAATTAACTCATTTTCATTATATGGAAAGAAATCCAGCTGATTACCAACATGGATTTGGCTTCCCTAACGTGGGAGGGTACAACTCATCAACTATATAGACAATATTAAACGGTTGATGCACATTCATAACAAATCATAAAAAATCATAGATTTCATAAGATATAATCCCTTGATTTTGACACTAGAATTAAGGTGTGCAAGCAATCTTATGCAGTTTCCAAGGATGGAACTTAAAATACCTTTCCAAGACAAACACACAAGGCAACTCTTTGCAACTCTCCACCAGAAAGATTCAAAACTTCTTGGTCCATCAACTCTTCGATAAGTAGTGGTTTCATCACATCTGATATAAACTGGGGATCGGTATAAGATTTATGAATTCTTTCATGTAACAGGTGTCTAACAGTTGATTTGAACTTTGGGATGAGGTCCTGACGTTTGTATGAAATATTGAACTCAGGTATCTCCACGTCAGATCCACCTATAGTGTCAGGTTTCAATGAACCAACCTGAATAAAAGGAGGTGGTGAATAGATGTGAGAAAAATTATGCAGTAT
>Ga0099826_10001029_pt1 | contig 15701 bp, 4 predicted proteins | sample Mtrugardesep15_FD_76830 | JGI IMG/M metagenome (GOLD analysis project Ga0099826, IMG submission 76830) | Root nodule microbial communities of legume samples collected from California, USA - M. trunc garden sep15 | ecosystem: Host-associated > Plants > Roots > Nodule | place: USA: California... | reverse complement strand
TTTTAAAAAAAAAAAGTAGCACCATTAAAAATTCTTATATCAGACTATCCGCAATTATCCCATAAAAAAAATCCTTTTAGAGGTGAAATATTTTAGTATTTCTTTTACATGACTGGCCCATTTGAGTAATTAGCTTAAGTGAATAAATGCAGATACACAATTTTCCTGGACTCAAACCATTTATATGTTACAAGTTACAACAGTTCATTTGGAAAAATTTAAGGAAACCTCACTTATATAGACTTTTCACAAGCTATGAATTTTAAACTCAATTTGAACACTCAAAAAAATGGAGAAAGAAAAAGAAAAGGAAAGATGCATGTGGGAATAAGTAGTTTTTAGAGCTACCATATTAACCAACCTTATATTTTTTGCATATGGCTATGACCTCTGGAAGTTTGCAAAGCTCTCCTTCCATGCTGTATATCCCCTCCACAATAACCATTATCTTCTTCCAGGGCCTATGTGTTCTTGGCTGTCCCTCAGCAATTTGTTCTCGTAACACTTCTTCTAGATGTGCTGGCACTGCAAGTAGATAGCCAAGGAGAAAATGAATAAAAGTGCTATGAGCTCAGGAGCAACATCATATCAACACCAACAGACAGAAAAACAGAAAAAATGCAATCCAGTAGTTAGCAAAGTATATATCACACACACCAAGCATTCAAAATACATATATACATAACATAACTAATCAAATGACAGTTCAGTTACGCTTTTCTTCATCTTAATTTTATTTCTCTGCAGAAACGAAGTCATTGTGTGAAATTTGACTATCCTATACATATTTAGCAACAAAATAATGTGATGCAAAATAGCTGCCACTATTATCTACAATCTATCTATTGAAATGAAAGAAAACTTTTCTTTTTAGCAAAGTATATATCACACACACACCAAGCATTCAAAATACATATATACATAACTAATCAAACGACTACGCTTTCCTTCATCTTAATTTTATTTCTCTGCAGAAACGAAGTCATTGTGTGAAATTTGACTATCCTATACATATTTAGCAACGAAATAATCCTATACATATTTAGCAACGAAATAATGTGATGCAAAATAGCTGCCACTATCATCTATAATCTATCTATTGAAATGAAAGAAAACTTTTCTTTTTAGGAGTAAATATGTATTTCAACCAACTTTCAATGTCCCTACAAAAATTTCCTTCAAACTTCCATCCCCCACATATTTTGTTACCAATTTTAGAGGTCACTTTTTAACTATAGTGACACATGTCTAACAGAAGCCCGCGTGGCAAGTGCTACATGGCATTTTTTGATTATGTGACACTGTTGAGGCCTTAAAATATCCTTAACATGCTAATATTTAACCCTTCTTTTTAATACAGTATGTGAGAATCAAAAAGATGACCGTTCAATAACTAACTGATAAAACTTATTCTGGTAAACAGCAAAGGTACTCACCGTTGTGTTGAAAAACACGAATAGTTGCTCCTGATCCCCTCGCACCATTAACAATTGAGTTGTGGTTCAGTGAATCACTAATAATCAAACTTCCCTGTAAAAGTATTAGAACAATGAATAATCACGGAATATTGGCATCTAATCTATCAACAGGGATTTTTTTTATCAAATGTTACCAACCTTCCCCATCAAGACTGGAAGAATGGCAGAGTTCGTCACATAACCCATTCCAAAAACCAAAGCAGCTGGCTTTTTAACAAAACTAGCAACACACTCCTCCAATTCATTGTGAAGTGCAGTCGTGCCTATTGGAGAATTCACAGTTGAATAAACTTAATAAGACACAAACAAACAAGTTTGTTTCAATGGCTAAAACACAAACCAACAACACCTACCTCCATCCACCCGGGTACTGCAAGTGCTTGGAGAATACTTCTTCAATGTATCAATCACTCGAGGAGTACAGTATTCATCAGCCGCAGCAAAACCAAGATAGTTATATGATCCCAAGTTAAGACATCTACTTACTTTACTAGTTCGTCTGCATCAAGACAAACAGTATGACAAATATGCTTCACATGAATTTCTGATGTTAAATCTCTAAAAAGAAGTCAAATTACAGTGGAAATTTTATATTTTAGAGATCAGATAGTTCCCCACTTCCCTAACACACAAAAAAAATTAAAAAATGCATAATTATAGGCCTAAAAAATTGGAAAGAATATTATACTTTAGTGTCTTGTTATTGTCATTGGAGTAGCGTTCGACTACATCAAACCAAGCATCAGGAGCACTTGATATTGGTCTCCCAAAACAGTCCTGCCAAAAATTCAAAACATAAAAAAAATATACCATGTAGAAAATAACCAGCTAAAGCAAAAACATATATTTTCCCTGGTGTTAACTCTCCAAAATTCCTTAGAGGAAAGAGGTCTAACTAATCTAATGTTCAACCAAAAGTATGTACAATGTGAATAAGAATGGTTCTAATTAAGGATCAAACTCGGATACCGCCCGAATGATTCAACCTTAGCTGAAGCTATTAACCGCTTGATTGATCTAAATGTTAATGTAGAATTTCTCCCCCAAAAATTGAAACACAACTGTGTAAGTTAATCACTTCGTAAGAATTTGTTCTATTTTATTAACCATATAAAAAAATGTATGGAAACATCTCCAAAAACACATTTCAACACTAGTAGTATTTGGCATCACAAATAAAATCCAAGGAAATGTACTCTTCTTTTTTTCTATATATATACACATTGATTTTTTTTTAAAGGTAAACTGAACTTATATAAAGAATGAACAAGCACAGAAGTGGATGAAAGCACACCAATACAATCTAGAGCTAAAATCTAAATGATGGGATAAAACAGAAAGAAAAAAAATAATAGTAATTAAACGGCAAAACTAACTTAAGATCCCCACACAACAGGGCACCAAAACTAGCAACCTATAACCAATACTGCACATAGACGTATCCTGACTGGCTCCCATGACAAATTCAGCCGCCCCATAATAATGCATAGCACCACATACTGCATAATTTGCAGGTTTCGGTTTAAACATTCTGCCTCTAAGCCAAAACTACTTAAAAAACAAATTGAAGCTACGACGGGAAACCACTGACCAATCCTGCAGAAGCTAAGTATGTAAATGTCCAGAGGAGTAATGTAAAGATTTAACTAGTGCTAGAGAGGTGAGACACTACTGCTTGATCAATAGATGACATGTTCCATATTCTATGTTGGGTAGAGGATCTAAAATGTTAAACGCAACCCTGCACTTTGACCTGGTATGCACCCGCAACAGAAAACACACATGGCAAATAAGCAATAGCTCGGACTTTGAGCTGATCTAAACCCTGCAGACATACTGATATGCAGCATCATATTTTGGCAAAATAGATTCTCCTGAGCCAGGCTCCGGGTTCAAACACTACAACTTCTGCACTGTCGACATAGTTTAATCTCGTCTCCAGACATCTCGTCATCGCTTAATTACTACCCCCAAACAGCTCAAAGGGTTCTCAAACCAATGATTTATTACACAAGTAAATCCTCTTGATTTGGTGCTAAGGAATTTCCAAGATAGACTTTTTGTCTCCTCCACAATCTTCTCCCAATCAAAACCTTGTTAAAAAACCGTAGCATTTCTACTTTTCCATACTACCCAGAAATTAGAAAACCATATATAGCCAGCTTATATCTAACCTTTAAACACCTTTGGATTGGCTTGTTTAAGCTTATCTGATGATAGAAGCATTTGTGAAACTATTCGGAAGAGCTTATGGAAACAACTTATGACATGTTCATAAGTTGTGTAAAGCTTATTTTTATAAGCTCTCCAAAATAGCTTATCAAAACAACTTATAGTTTATAATATATGAAAACACTCTAACTTTACTTGCTATTTTGAGCTTGCTGTCTCCTGGCATAAGTTTGCTGAGTCTGTTTGGGAGAACTTATCAAAACAGCTTATGACATGTCCATACTTTGTTTTAAGCTTATGTTCATAAATCCTCTAAGATAGCTTAGAAAACAGCTTATAGCTTATATGAAAATAACTTCATTTTATCTTTTGCTATAAAAATATATTATACATAAGCTTTTGTACTATAAGTGCAAATAAGCTCATTATCCAAACAGGTCCATCTTTAATTATAGAAATAGTTTATACATAAGTATCTATAGGATAATTTGTATGCTATAAACAGTTAATTAAGTTGTTTATTCAAACGCAGCCTAGTTTCATCATGTAACAATTTAACTTCATTTTATCTTCGTAATAGAAATAGCTTTACATACACGCTTATCATGATAAGTGCTTATGCTATAAACTGCAAATAAGGTGTTTCCAAACATCATTTTATTATTGAAATAATGTATACATAAACACTTATATGTTAATCGTTTACACTATAACCGCTTAATTAAGTTGTTTATCCATACAGAGCCTAGTTCTGTCATGTATCAATTAGTTCACAACATGAAAATCGCAACACACTCTAAATCACAACACCCACCGAGTCTTATCCCACTAAGTGGACTCGGCTACATGAATCAAACGACATCATAGTGTTCTATTAAAAACCATGTCTTTCTCCAACTTATTAATCTCTAGATCCTTCTCAATGGTTTTTATTATAGTTTTTCTAGGTTTTCCTCTACCTCTAGTGATTTGATTCCTCTCCATCTGATACTCTCATTACTACAGAATCCACAGGTCTTCTCTCTACATGCTCAAACCACCTAAGTCTAGTATCTACCATCTTTTCTACTATAAGTGCTACCCTAACTCTCTCTCTCATGTCATTTCTAATTTTATTCCGTCTAATCTTACCACACATCCAACGCAACATCCTCATCTCAGCTATGCAACACACTCTAAATCGTATAAATAAACAATGTAGTTGAAAATAATTGTTACCTGAATTCGAAGGTATAACCGACGAATATAAAAATCTTCAAGACCTAAACAGATCGGTGCATAACCCTGCAAAATCGCAAAATCAAGCTTATTCAGTTCAATCTAAGTACATAAACAATCAAAATCGAAAAGAAATTGAAAAAAATTGAAGAACACGCTTATTTAGTTCAATCTAAACACATAAACAATCAAAATTGAAAGAAAAAAAATCTGAATTGAAGCTACATAAAGAACACGCATATTCAGTTCAATCTAAATGCATAAACAAAAAAAAATGGAAAAAAATGTGAGAATTGAAGGAACCTGAAGATTATTGGAACTGCACCAGTCAAAGATTTTTCGGAAGAAATCACGGAATTGACCGAAAGCGAATAGCAAACCGTAACTGAAATATGTTGTGAGTGCAGTGAGATACGGAATTGCTATCATCTTCGCCGGCGGCGACGGTGGACGCGGTGGTTCGAGGCGGCGGTGAGGGATCGGAGATCCGAACTCGAATCTGGTTGGTTCGAGGGCGGAATCTCACGCTTTCTCTCTCCAAGGAAGGGAAGGTGTGATGAAGATTTTAGAGAGAGAAAGTAAAATATGAAAATGAACGGGTTGTGTTTGGCTGGAGATGATTCAAATGGGACCGTTGAATTGAATTCAATATATACAGCAATCAAATAAAAAAGTCCAACTTGGTTTGCTCAATCAAAGACTTCATTTTTTGTGTTAATCTACGCGGGCGCAATCGTGATTTTGTTAATCTGGAGTTTGGTCGGAATTTATGTAAAATTGTAGAAAAATTTCAATCAATAATTGATCCGGTTAATGAATTGTTGGAATGTTGAATAATCAATTGTTTAGTTTAAAATAATTTGCTTTAGTTATCGACGGAGTTCGTTAACCAATTGAGATCAATTGTTTAGTTTAAAATAATTTACTTTAGTTTCAAATTTCATTCATGTGATCAAGTGAGATAAAAAGATGATAACATGTCTCCAAATTTAGTTCATCGGACCAAAATACTAAAATGGTTAAGTTGAATATTGTGATTGGAGTTCGAACTCGCGACTATTTTACTTAGGTGAGAGAGTTTTCAATGGTTTTGTCTATATATATCAACAAAAAACAACAGCTGAAATCAATTTTTCATATAAAGAGAATCTTATTAAAGAGGTGTAAAAATAATGTCTAGAATCATGCATGATTGACTCAAACGAAGGTTGAAATTTAAGTTTGATAAACTAAAATAAAAAAGAAAGCATGAAATGATCTAATCAATTTAACACAACAAAAGTCGAAAAGAAGTGTAATACTTGTGTAAAAGTTTCTACCTTTTGAAAATGGTATTAGGATTCAAATAAACATCCAAATGGAATTAGGGTTTAAAAGGTTTAAGTTTTTTAAGTTTCAAATAAGTTGTTTAAGTTTTTTTAAGTTTTAATTAAGTCTTTTAAGTTTTTTTACGGTTCAAATAGTAAAACTTAAAAAACTTAAAAGCTAATCTGATATTTGCACTGAGGCCAACTTTAGCTCATTCATTTTCCTGCTTCACTTTTTCTCTTATTATTTTCGTTTTTTCTTTCATTTATACTTGAGTTTTGTGAACTTTGAATTTGTTATAGCTTGTAGTGACTCATACAAAGTACAGCAGGATGACTCTGTGATTCGATTAATATTTATTAGGTAGATAAATTTGAAAATATTAAATAAATTAAATCAAAAAAATTAATATAAGATTTCAATTTGATTGAATTTATCTATATTATACATGACAAATCTGATAATGACTAAAAAAAATTATCAATTTAATTGATAATATAATAATATTTTCCCTCTAAAAAGTATAATAATAATTTTCATAAAAAAAAATGCATAAGTTAGGAAATACTATTGATGTAATTCTTTTTAATATGAAAAAAAGGAGGATTATATTTGTGTATTCGTGTTTAGAGATGACAATGAACAAAATAAAAAATAAAAAAATGCATAGGTTAGGAAATACTATTAATGTAATTCTTTTTAATATAAAGAAAGGAGGATTATATTTGTGTATTCGTGTTTAGAGATGACAATGTGTCATACTCCAATTTTTGACCTAAGATCCCATTTCATTTGTTTTTTTGGCCCGAAATATTTTTTGCCTTTTAGGAAAAATTTGACAGAGGTATTTTAAAATACCTCATTATTTTGGTTCGTTTTTTGTCCACTTTTTTTAGTTATTTTATTTTAGTCCTTTTTGTTTTTATTTTTATTATTATTATTTTCTTTTTATTTTAATTTTAAAGTAATAAAAAAAACACAAAATGAAATTTTATCAAGAATGATCTACCAGAATGTTGGTCGTACTACAAATGAAACAAAGTGACCTCATCATGTCTCATCAAGTATGCCACTAGATTACATCTACACAAACACCATACGTTTTGCTTCAAAATTGCATGGAACTAAAAGAATGTTCTTGAGAACGTTCTGGTGAAGCTACAACAAGATAAGGATGACTTCACATATGCCACCATATCACAGCTGGCCTACAATCACGCGTGTGTTTTCTCCAAAGAGTTGGAACTCAAAGAATGTCCTCAAGAAGGTTCTGCAACTCACAAAGGTTTCCTTTTTAAGCACTCTTGCGCATCAAGCAACAAAAACAAAAGCACATGAGCTGTTTTTAGAAAGGGAAACACAATTGTCTTTGTCTGTGAAGCTTCAAGACATAAGCTTCTATAAATACAAGCACATCTCTATGTTAAGGGGGGAGGCTTACATACAAATATTCAATCTCTCAAAGTAAATATTCTCATTGCTCCCAAAAGCTCTTCAAACAACAAACAAACTTCTCAATAAAGCTCTTTCTATTCTCATCATCATCAACAAACAAAAATATCAAACAAAAAAAAACACACAACCACCACCACAAATCAATACAAAACCACCATTTAAACCACAACTAAAACCATAAAATACCCATACCACAAATTCCACTTTCCTTCACATCAATTCTCCATACTTCCAACATCAACGTGTTCATGAACCCATCAATCCAAAAAACAACCATTTAAATCAATATCACGGTGATTATCCTTTTCTCTTCTTCCTCTCTCTCTCTCTCTCTCTCTCTCTCTCTCTCACACACACACATTTATTTTACAATAAATACACACCTCTCAATCCACAGTGCTTTGGTCCTAAACTAACTGTTAATATTATATTTTTGTTTAATTTAGTTATTCTCCAGAACAATTTGGTCTTTGTTAATTAAATTAATCCAGAGTGTTCTGGTCAAATCTTAATATTATCTTGCAATTAAGTCAAACCACTCTCCAGAATAATCTGGTCATAATTAATAATCAAATTAATTCAGAGTCCTCTGGTCCAATGTTTATCAGTGATATTGTTATACTATATTATCTTTATATTTCTCCTGAATATTCTGGTCCGTGTTAAAATAACTTCATAATTCAGCATTAACATCATTTTTCTCATTCTGTTTATATAATCATTCTCTAGAATATTCTGGTCATATATATAAAATACTATTTATTTGTTGGGCTAACATTAACCAAAAATATTCTTGTCACGCCCGTGCGCGTTTAATTTTTTCTCAAGCGGATGTCATCGCTCAAATGCAAGTCTGTCCCTTTTTTTAAGCAAATCTTCTTTTCACGCCCACGCAGGTTTAATTTTTTCTCAAACGGATGTCATCGCCCAAGTGCGAATCCGCCCCCTTTTTTAAGCAAACTTTTCGCCTAAGCGCAGCCAAATCATTTTCATAAATAAAATCAATCAACACACAAACATTTTCTACCCAGAACTACGTAACTTTGATTTCTCCATCGCACCTGGAGATACGTAGGAGCAAGATGAAACTCTTGTCAAGCACAATAATAAAAACCTTTTTTCCTCTATAATTAAAACATTGCATGTTTAAATCAATAAAAAAAGGTAAAAAACAATTTTCTGTTTCTTTTGATCACCACTTTCCTTCTAAAAAAAAGAGTAAGTTATAGCACGAAAAGTAAATAAAATCAAAAGGTTCTCGTAGAGCTACGAATATTTAGGGTGCTAGCACCTTCCCTAAATATAACTAACCCCCGAACCCTAAATCTCAAAATAATGGTTATTTGAACTTTTTCCCACTTTCCTTAAAAAAATTAAAAGTTCAAGTGGTGAATAAAAATAGTGAGTCAAAGCTAATCAAATAGCCTATGATTTTCGAAAAATGACGCGACACAATGAATATATTATTATAATCGTGTTCGTCCTGCTAAATAAATATGATATTCGTGTCAATCATATATCCGCTAATATATAAATGAGTAATATATGGATTTTGAGATATTTGTGAATATTTACATATATCATGGATAACATTTTTTTTTAGAAAGTGTTGGATTTCTTTACAAAAAAAAAAAAAATTGTAATTAAATGAGTTTTAAAGACAAAAAATGTTGCCACGTAATTTATCTCTTCACAGGCATGTATAATTCACATTCTACCAAAAGCTGAGATAATCTTATTAGTGTATGTATGTGTAAGCATGGGGCAAACATGATTTTGAACTTTGAAGTGAAGCGCATAAACTTGATGAACCATTTCTAGTAAAAACAAGGATTACCCAAGCCTTGCACAACATGGTTTTTCCATGTAACATGGAAGTCACATGTTCAAATCTCGAAAACAAACATCGATGCTAGCAGGAGTAAGGGTCGCGTACATCTACCCTTCTCAGACCCATCTTGTAAGAGTCGTAAATTTATCGCCCATGGTTTTTATTTACAGTCGTGGTTACACTATGAACTACAAAGCGCTTACCCAGACACGAACACCATACACGACATGTAATCACTTGTGTTATCAAGTCAATGTCAAACATTGACACGTGTCGGACAACACACACGCCTTCTATCGGAAGATACAATGCTACAATGGCTATGGACCTTGATATGGAAGCAAAATGCGCAGATCTAATTTGCAATCGATATGGTCGCAATTACAGTTGTGATGTTCAAGCGCTCAACAAAATTAAAATTTGGATAACATTTAAGAAATAAAAGACAAAAAAAAAAAACGAATAAAAAATCAAATAAATTTTAGCAGTAAGATTAACTAAATTATTGAATAAGTAAAATATTATACTCATTTGATTTCATTAAATATGCTTATAGCATGGGGGTTAAAACTACATCAATAATAAGAGATGACTAAAATCTAAACTGCATTATAGGATAAATTATCATGCTAAGTAATTTGATAGAAAGATATTGATGTATAAAGAAGAAAATAATATCTAACATTATTTTTTTTTGACAAATATCTAACATTATTTTGTTAACAATATCATCATCTGTTAAACCATATAAGAAATGGTTTACAAATTCCAATATAGTACTCGTACAAATAGATTCACATATACCACATGACATACCTTGTGTACAGACCAGGAGAAGAACAAGTAACAACTATGACCAAACACTTACCATATCTCACAGTACTAAAATATCAAGAATTGGAGCAACATTCATTTCTTCATAGGGATATAACCAAGTGTTCCAAAGGACAGAAGCAACTTCCTTTTTTTGGCATGCTTATCAGAAAAAGCAACAGCATTCCTCTAGTACACAACAGCAACAAAGGGCCGCCAAGCTGCAGTGTAAATGAAGGATCCTCAATCTTATTTTCAATTAAAATATAAATACAATCTGGAGAGAAGCAGAATATTGAAACTAAGAATATTTTTGGCAATTTTTAAATTGCAACAAAAAAGTTGAAATAGAACAATTCTAAGGGTATTTCTTAGTTTAATGATGCATCATCTATAAAGCACCGACACAAACACAAACACTGGACATGACACTGGTAATAATTTGAGAAAATAGAATCATTAAAAGTAACCACATGCGTCGGTGTTGTGTTGGTGTTAGACACCAGACGCGCCTTTAATATGAAATGTTAGTAATGCATAGTGTGTCATAAAGGCTAATTGGAGAGTTTTGCATATTATGAAGAGCAGGGGCTTAAAATCCAATTACCAATCCAAGCTGAAAATGTAATTAAGTTGGGTCCAGGATTGATAAATTTAACTAAGGATTCAAACGTTAATGTGTTCGCTTCAGGACTGGATGTAGTGAGCTTGTAAGTAAAGAGCATATATACAATTATATTAATATGTATAGTTATTTAGCTGTATATCTGACAGTTGAACAAATAATTGCTATGTTACATCTTACATTCAAAGTGAGTGTTGAATCAAATACTGGTTGATTAGGTCCAACACATAACTTATTGTGCACCTTGCGTAATAATAACCAAAATTAGGAGGACAACAAAAACCAAAAGAAAAAGTATTTATCCATCAAATGTTGGACCGTTACTCAACGGTCCAAGTCATCCTTATATTTCTCAACTCAGCCTACTTGCATACGACAGAATAAACAAGCAGCATGTTTAGTATTTCTATTCACTATATTCAATTCATGTCTTATCTCAGGCACAGCCTATTGCAACATCTTCATGTTTACCGCTTCTTAGTTTGGTACTAGTTATACTAAGCACAAAGGTTGGGTCTACAGTTTACCCGCTTAAAAAGGGAAACACAATTGAACACTACCAACTAATTGTTGCCTGCTCGCTGGTTATTGTAGAATATCTTTTTTTTAGCATTTTTCTTATTTAATGCAAAATATTTTGTTATGGGACTGAATTGTATCCTTCTGGTTATTCAATTGTCATATCATTATGTGGTTCGAAGGCCAATAATATAGCAAAAAATGTAGCATTGATTTTTAATATGCACCAAATACATAGAACTCATACATTCTCTTATCATATCTATCTATTTATCTACCAAAAACTACCTTAGTAACTTACTTGATCTATTAAAGGTGTCCCTAGTCTCTAGTCTTTTTCTTATGTTAAAAGTATCATACTGTGAAATACCACGAATATTAATTTAATTATCAAATGAATTACCCTCTCACACGCACGTATAATTTCCATTCTATCAGAGGCAGAGATAATCTTATGAAGGGCAGATACTTAAAATGTCCATTCTGCCAGAAGAATGGATAATCTTATTAGAGTTTGTATGTGTGAGCATTGGATTTACAAAAAGGGCAACCCAGTGCACTGAAGCTCCCGCATTCGCAGGGTCCGGGACGGGGTCCCACCATTTGGTGTATTGTACGCAGCCTTACCCTGTTTTTACACAAGAGGCTGTTTCCAGGACTAGAACCCGTGACCTTACGGTCACATTACAAAATCCTTTTAATTAAAATTGAGATTGAACTTTGAAGTGAAGTAATTTATGTTTTGATGTTTTTCTCTATCAACAAAATTTGATGTAAAACAGTAAATTTTCAAACCATTTATAGTTAAAACACGGACTAAGCGAGCCTGAAGCAACAACACGGTTGTTGCCATGTAACTTGGAGGTCATATATTCAAATCTCAAAAACAAATAGGAGTAAGGTTCTGTACATCTATCCTTCCCAAACCAATCTGGGAAGAGTCTTGTACATTCGTAGCGCATGGTTTTAATTTGCAGTTGTGGTTACACTGTGAAGTATGAACTACGAAGCACTGACCCAGACACGAATAACAGATACGATAACGACACTGGCACGTAAATATCAGTATTAATTTAATGTAATCATATATGCCACTGCCGTGTGTCAAACACTAACACGTCTCAGACAATTTACACGCCTTCGATCAGAAGTATCGGTCTACACAGGCTTTGAACTTTGATATTGAAGCAAAATATGAACAGACATGTTCATACAGTCGCAATTACCTTTGCGATCCCGTTGCAGAGATCTCTAAAACCTTTATATTGCCGCCACACTTGCAGTTGCAAACCGCAATTTATGGTGACACCCAACTTTAAGAAACAGAATCAAATTTCACATATACTCTGTAACCAGCAGTGAAACTAGTCTAAACACACTTACTCACTTTTAAAAATGGTTATACTATGGTCAAACTGAACCTAAAGGTTTTAGGTTTAAAAAATAAATAAAAAATACAGACACCCTTAATTGATGGCATGTTTGTGTGTCTGCTCGGACTCCAAGACATATGACACTGACATATGTGATTATGTTCAATTTTCTTTTTTTCCTCAAATAGTTACACGGTGTCAAACGTTTTTCCTCAAATAGTTACACGTGTGTCCCTGTTGTGTCTGGTCTGGTTGAAGAGTGAGTAAGAGTAAAGTAAGAGAAAGTGAAAAACACATACCATCCACGGAGGAAGGAACAACAACCAGGATCACCATGATGGTGATGATGATCAACATGCTGGTAGTTGTGATACTGAGGCGGTGCAGGAGGCGGTGGTGGATATCCGTTATCAAAATACCCTTGGTACGAATCATACGGCGGACGGTGATGCGGTGGCGGCGGCGGTGGTGGTTGTGGGAAGCCTCCCGGAGCCGGCGAAGGGTAGCCTTCGTGACGATGATGATGAAGATGATGATGATTAGGCGGTGGTCCCGGTGGTGGTGGGTAGCCTTCGTGATGTTGATGAGGCGGGGGTCCCGGTGGTGGGTATGGAGATCCAAACCCTAACAAAATTCAATTCAATTTTTGATCAAATTAATTTGAATTTCATATCAATTTTGATGAAATGAGAGAGAAAGTGAAGTACCTGGTGGAGGATAATTACTCATTGGATTTGATTTTGAGAAAGTTTTTCTTCTCTTCTATGAGTGTGGAATTGAAGTGAACGTGGTTTTTGTTCTAATTGTTTCAAGAAATGAAAAGGTTGTTTGTTATTTATTGCACAATTACAAGGTTGAAGAAGAGTGAACGTGGAAGTAACTGTGGGACCTACTATTGGTGAGTAGATGACAACGAAAGAAAGAGAGATAGGAGTAAGTTTCTTAATTGTTAAGTACTAGCATAGCATGATGCCCGTGTCAAATGGGTCATCTAATCTATGTTTTGTTAAAGATTAGTAAGAGATAATATCACTAGGATAACGTTACCTGCGCGATCCACGGCTAAAACTATGTTTGATTGAATTATGCGAAACATTGCCAAAATCAAATATATTAATTTAACGAAATTATTCATCACTTCAAATAATATGAAAAATGAAAATAAGATTTAGATGCATTAAAGTTTGAGTGATCAATTTACCAAAAAAAATGTTTAGATGATTAGACAAAAGCATATCATTTCATCAAATAATATCCTTTGCATAAGTGGTACATTAATTTTGCACGTCCTCGAAGATAAATAGATTCTAATGCTAAGTAGGAATATGATACAAACTATGAGAGATTACATTGACAATCTAAAGGGCATAACTATCTCAAATACATAGAAAAATATCATATCATATCATATAAAAAATACCCAATTGTCATTGGAAGATCTACAAAGGTATGTCCTTCCATCAAACGATATTTTTTACGTTCATATGACATTCCACAAAATAGATTACAGAATTATATTTTAATTAATTGATTCGTGAATGACAATTATTTAAAAGTGGTACACTAATTTCACACATCATGCAAGATATCCACATGTTAAATATGAATAGGATGCAATTAATAAGAGATTACACCGTGTCTTCAAGATATCCACATTCATAAATATTTTTACATGCCTCATATTGACAGCTCGTTGTTCGTGGTTGGTTGCTTTGGATTATGATTTGTCGGTTTTATATACTCTCGAAGGTTTTTTATATATCCATTTTGGCTATTTTTTCTTTTATTTATTTGGGTCAAGTTTTAGATACCCCATTCGTTTGTATTATTTCTCGATTTTAATCTACTTAGGGTGTCGTATATTTAACATATATTTGGTTATAATTATGTCCAATACCACCGCGAGTATCATACCATGATAATGTTGGAGCCTGTTTTGCCAGTGATCTCACAATTGGTCAGTACTATCATATCGTGCTTCCTTTAGCATTGACTTAATTATGATATTGTGATTTAGAGATTATTTTAAAAAATATCCAACATTCCAAGATAATATCTTGAGTTTGATCCTAAGTTTTAACTTTTGTATGATTTGGCAAAAAACAAAATCAAGCTTTACATGATAGATAACATAGACTAAGATGTTTTTTCTGATTTCAAGCTTTAATTTTAAACATGTATCTATTTTCTTCTTTTTGTTCATGGCTTTCAATTGTTTTTCAGTGTTTGGATCCAACGCTCAATTATTACCACAAGATTAAGGTACCCTTCATTTCTTTTTCAAATGCCTCTTAAATGAAGCAGCACTGAAGAAAAACGCACCGGAAAAATTCGACCTCACTTACGTAATTTAGGCACAAAGAATGAGGTTTAACTTGTATGAAGAACAAAACCTATCCTATGTAAATAAGAAACTCATAGTTTTTGCATTGAAATTACTCTATACAATTTATTGAAATGAATAAACCCACTTTTTATTGTTTAAAGAATAACAATAAGTTAGGCAGACTGGCGCCCGGAAGCCCATATAGAGCCGAGTTCAGGCTCTATTATGAATTCTGCTCTCCACTCTGCAAAAATTGCTCGCGCCCTGTAGCCATGGCGAAAATACCCCTGCGCTAGTTAACTGGCGCAAGTGCAAAAAACTACGCTAGTTAACGCACGCTGCGCCACTTAGCTAGCGCATGTGTAAAACACTGCGCGCGTTAACTGGCACTGCGCGCGTTAACTGGCACTGCGCACGTTAACTGGCGCAGCCTTTTAGCACATGCGCCGGTTAAGTGGCACACAGTATGTGCTTACGGCACAGTCATGTGCTAACCTCTATTTTCCCTGATTTTTCAATCCTTCTTTCATACATTCATTGAAATAACATTCATTCAAACATTCATTCAAATAACACAAATTTG
>Ga0099826_10001028_pt1 | contig 15704 bp, 9 predicted proteins | sample Mtrugardesep15_FD_76830 | JGI IMG/M metagenome (GOLD analysis project Ga0099826, IMG submission 76830) | Root nodule microbial communities of legume samples collected from California, USA - M. trunc garden sep15 | ecosystem: Host-associated > Plants > Roots > Nodule | place: USA: California... | reverse complement strand
GCCCTTACTTTATAAGAAAAAACACTTTTACTAAACTGCCCTTACTTTATAAGAAAAAGATAATATAAAAGCTGCATTGAAAATTATGTGAGAGAAAAGTTGTATTGAAAATGTAAAGTGACATTTATTTTAAAACAATTTTTTTTAGCTAAAATGACACTCATTTTAAAACAAAGGGAGTAGTGTTCTAAACCAGAACTTCTGATTAATTGGAAAGAAAAAAAAAAGACACATTTTCATCTCATCTAAATGTTTTTTCGACAAAAAAAATCTTATCGAAATGTTTTTGGATATTATTTACTTATTGGTTTTATTATTAGTTTTTTAAGAGATACTTAAGAATATACTATAAAATAAGTGTCTTGCTAATTAATGTCTTCTGAACAAAGGTTAAAGAAACTATAAATAAAAAATTTATCTTAAAAATATAAGATTTGATTTTTGATTAAGTAGTAATTACACTTTTTATAAAGAGTTATTAATTTTGGTTGTTTAACCGATGCCTTAAAGGAACTGTTTAGTATTCTCCATAAAATAATTAAAGTATTTTGATAAAGAGACGATAAGTAGAGTTGAGAATTTAAAACAGGTGTTGTAGAAAAGATTAAAACAAAAAAAAAAATTGTGCATTTTATTATGTGATTTTGTCTCCGTAAATGTAGTTCAGTTGGTATAAACATTATATTATATTTACAAGGAACGATGTTCGAACTTAAAATTCTTTATGATAAATTTTTACTCATTATACTACTTGATAAGAAAAAACTCAAAACTACGATGAAAAATTTGTTATAACCACAAAAATTAGATTTGTCCAAAACAAAACTATTATGAGATATTATATTAAAAAACAAAGATAGTAGTATGTGCATAACATACTACTAGTATTAATTAGTCAAAAAAACATTATTAATAAACTACTAACATAAGTTAATTTTCTCACTTCACCTTTTTTTTTTCTTTTGACTAAGAAATAATTAAATCTATTTTGGGTTATTCATTAAAAATCAAAACAAATATATTTTGGGTAAGCCAATCCTATTAGTATACCTCCACTCCACCAATATCACCCTACCACCATCCCCTTCTATCGCCACCACTCTACTAACTCCTATTATTACTATTTTATTCTTATTTTATTTATTTATCTTTCTATCTATCTATTATTTCTAAAACACCAAAAACCAAAACCTCGTTTCTGTCTTAATTCTCTCTCTCTCTCTAAAAAAAAAAACATCACAGCATGGAAGAAAGACAACAACCTGAACAAGAACAACAACAACAACGCCAGGTCATCACTGTCGGAACTCTCAACCCACTCCTCCGCATGTCTCGATCGGAGAACGATGATGACGACGGAGCATGCGTCTATTCAAGGGCGGTGCTGGTGGTCGACATGGTCTGGAACCTCGCTTTTGTGGTGGTTGCCGCCGCCGTCATCCTCTCTACTTTCTCCGAGCGTCCTTCCACTCCTCTGAGGTTATGGCTCTGTGGCTATGCCTTTGAGTGTCTTCTTCATGTTGCTTTCGTTTTCTCTGAATTTCGTGTCACTACTCGTGATTCCTTCTCTCACACTCCTTACAGGTCTTTCTCTCTCTTCTTTCTTTTTTCTTCATTTCTTAATTGGGTTTGTTTAATTTACTCAAATTTTTAATTTTTATTAAAAAAAATTAGTATGATTTTTTGGGCTATGTGATGTTTTTGGTGATTAGACATTTGATTGTTGAAATGATGGTTCAATTATGAAATTAGGGATATACTAGATTTTAATGAATTGCAATAATTATTATACATTATTGATTAATAATTAGTATTAGTATAATATTATTTGCTCATATTTCAATTTTTAATTATTGGACACAATTATTTGTTAGAAAGTTGAATTGAACTATGAACACAACCCTGACGTGTCGATGCGAATAATAATTCAAGAAAGAGCGATGTTGACAACACTCTCTCTTATCGGTTGAAATTCATGTGGTCCCATGTAAATTTGGTGGGACTCATGAATTTCAACTAATAGGAGAGAGTGTATTCGAATGTGTGCCGCTTTGCTAGTACTCCTCTTTAAGAAAATATATTAGTGATTTGATGTAAGTGATTGAGTGGTGAACTGAGTGTTTTATGACTAGAGAAATGTGGAGATACTTGACACCTCCACACTTGTTTTTTTGTTCTTTTCATGTGTTGAGGTTTGAGTGATTTATGTTCCGGGGGTGTCGTACTTTATATGAGATGAATGGTGGTTTTCTAATGTTTGACTGTGGTTTTGTTGATAGAATTATATGTTGGCGGATTATTGAGCCGTGGTTTCACTATAGACTTTGATTGTTTTCAGCATTGCGAAAAAGTTAGAGCCTATGAACACATTGGCATCATCTGTTTGGTGGGTTTTTGGATTTTATTGGATTGTTGTCGGTGGCCAACCACTTCTCGAAGATTCTCCTCGTCTCTACTGGTAAGATAAGAATCTTAGTTTGGATATGTATGTATTTTTTCTTTTCATTTCTTTGGGGAATGGTTGGGTGAATAATAAATGTTGTCATGAATGCCAATAAAGAGCAGTCAAAGTAGTATAGATTTATGATATTGATTAACCTTCTTTGTTTTGATGTAAGACAACTGCTTAAAAAAGATGCGAATTTTAACTACTCCAGAGAGTCTATTATACTCAAAACGTTAAAATACGGATAATTGTAGAATGTTATGCAATTGTTTCCTTCATATATCGAAGGAGAATGGAAATGAAGAGAAAACTAGTCGTTGTTGATGTGTTACTTTGACAAGCTCTGATTCAGGTTTGACCCTTCCCCAATTGCCTTGATGGAAGCTTAAGAGCACTGTGATGTCCTTTTTTTTGTTTCATTACGAAGGATATCTTAGTAACTAGAATGCTCTTAGTTTTTGTTCTGTCCTTAATCTTTTTCAATTGTTTTGCTGGAATTGAGATGAACGAAGCTGTGCAAGTTCCTCTTTTTCTTCAAGAAATTGTAATCATTTATCAATTCTCACAAGATGGACACATAATTTACATCTGTTTTGCTGTTGAATAGTTTGACCCTTGGTAGGAAAGTCCTGTTGGAAAGTGATCATATTTCTTCTTCGAGTTGAATTTTTTAAATAGGCTCCGGTGCTGTGACTATTTCCAACAAGACCTGTCCAAATACCTAAGCTTGGCTTGATTTTATATGAATTTGACCACTTGTTGAATGTTGAGCCTGGTTATTCAGAGTCTCAATTTCAGACTAAGGCTCTGTCGAAAGACTGTGCTCAACCCAGAATGGATATTATTATTTGTTAGTATTTCACTAATTCATTACTCGTTTACGTCACCCTCTAGCCTAAAATGCTCTTATTTGACATAATTATTCACTCGTATGCTATCTATAGCGTTTATTGGATGTATCAAACGCCTAGTGACGTTTTTATTACATTCTTGCAGGTTAACAGTGGTCTTTCTAGCGTTTGACGTATTTTTTATTATCTTTTGTATTGGGATGGCATGTATAGTTTTCTTCGCTCTCTTCTGCATCATTCCAATAATAGCGTTAGCTTATGCTTTAAGGATCAGAGAAGGTGCTTCGGAAGACGATATCAGCTCACTTCCTATGTATAGGTTTATTCAGTCAAATGTAATGGTTATGGTTGATAACAACAAGAAGCAACTTGTTAAAGCAAGAACCAGTTCATACAATCCAAGCCATATCAGTGAACTATCTCTTGATCCGGATGATTCTGTAAGTACAAACTGTGTCTTCTCTTAGCTCTCATTCCATTATTCTTTAGTTTTATTATCATGTTGTATGTATGTATGGAAGAGGGTTGATTTCGAACTTGCTACGACCTGAAAAAATTGCTTGCTGTGATTCTTTGATGAAACTACTGAAAGAGAGACTAACTACTTCTGATTACGCTGCAGGAATGTTGTATCTGCCTATGTCCATATGTTGATGGAACAGAACTGTATCGCCTTCCATGTACCCACCATTTTCATTGTGCATGCATCAGCCGTTGGCTTCGGACAAAAGCAACTTGTCCGCTCTGCAAATATAATATCCGAAGAGCCGATACATTGGTCTAATATTTCGTCGATAAAGACTAGATGGCACTGAGGTGAAGTATCTCACTTGAAAGGGACGTGACAATAGAGAACCAAAACATTTGGTAATCTGCTGACTAGTGTTGATATATAAGTAGAAAAGAAAAAGGAAATGTCCCACCCTTTCATCCTTGGATTTTAGTTTCCATAAAGGTAATTTAACTTTTGAATATTCTAAAGTTAGTTTATGATGGGGTATATGTATATATTGTAGGCCAGTCGTGAGGGCCTCCCCCTTGATTTGTATTATAACTTTATAAGGCAATTAAAGAAAATTTTCTGTATATTAATGTTTTTTTAGTACTTTCTCCACTTGCACTCAAATAAATTCGAGACCGTGTATATACCTTATACCCGGAAATAGGGGAATAGCAATGGGAAGTGAAGGACAAATGGGAAAATAGGTGTATTTTGAAAAAGTTCACGAGGCTTATCATATTGAGAAAAATCCAAATTATTTATTGAAAAGAGATAAGATTTGAAAAAAGTTTATATAAAGATGGTATCTCTCATTTTACAAGTTAATTATGTAAAAGATTAAGTTAGGTTCAATTCAAAATTTAAGATGTTATCATAGTCTATCCATTGGGTTATCCATCATGTTGTCTACCCATGGTTCGATAGTGTTGAGCATGAAGGAGCCTATAGTAAACAACATAAATATCATATAAAAAAGAAATAAGAGTCTTGAATTACATAATGTAATCCTTGAAATTATAATTACTCTCACTCCCTTGTTATGACACTCTTTTATCTAATTTACGAATATTAAAAAAAGTGATTAATTTAGCTAACAACAATAAATTTGTTCCTTTTAAAAAAAAACAATAAATTTGTGAACAGTTTGTAATTTTCTAAATTTCTCTTTATAATTACCGGCCCCATAATTTTACTGTCTTACGTATTGCACTCTTTCCACCAATCCAATCCTCACAAGAGAGAGAAAAAAATTGTATTTAAAACAAAGAGGTACTTTTGTATTTGTAAAAGAAAAACACTAGAGTTATCAATTCAAAGAGTCTAATATAAAAGAGAGAAGAAAATATGTATTCAAAAACAAATTGACCAAGTAATTTTTAGTCTGGGAAACATGTTTTCTTTATTGACTTCTATCATAGTAAAGTTAACCCAGAATACAATTTTCTTTAAATTGACTTTAAAAAAATTTGAGCACACAAACATGGATTTTTCATTTGTCATAAACATGATTCATACTAACCACCAAGTCCATTATTCATACTGGCATCAGAAAACATAATTGCCTCTGTTCCTCAACCTTTCTTTGAAAGAAATGATACATTTTGCTTTTCATATTTTACAGGGTTTTTATTTTTCATTGTTTCACACGTGCACACCGTAGAAAACATGTTTCCAAACGTTAAAAACACTGATAAAAAAGGTCATATTACGAACCATGAATTCCAAATCAAATCATTAATAATACGAACCAATACTAGATGCCAGAATACAGCAATGGTTATGATAAATGTTGTGCTGCCAACAATCACAAAATTTAACTAAACTTCATGTTTATAGTATTGCATGTTTTACTAGTGACTTGCCAATTAGCAACATTATCAGAGATAAATTTCAAGATGGTGAAGACTTCAGGGAAATAATCACCAATAGAAAGGTGATTTTGCTTCAAATTGTGTAAATCTCGTTTAAGATCTGAAATGCGAAAGCAATCTGCATAAGCAAACCTTTCTTTTACATTTGTCCAAACCTTCGAAGCAAGATTTGTCACAATGCTTTGTGCGATAGAAGGTTGACGGAGTTCAAGATCCAAAATGAACTAAGTTATTACAGAGCTATCATGCTTCATAGCTGAGATCAAATCGATGGTTTCAGCGCATTTCCATCAAGGAGTCAAATCTTACTTTTCAAGACCACGTTCCTCATAGATATCACCCAAGAATGGTAATTCTTGTCGTTGAGCAAGGATTCACCAAAGCAATTGCTAGATTTTCATTTGGATGAATGTAATGGGGATTTTGTGATAGATCGGTAGGGGCAGGAAATGCTAGAATCTGAACAGGAATTTGATTGTTGCGAGGCATGATGAGTAACACAACTATAAAGATTAAATACTGGAGCAATGATGTCATATCAGAGATGAATTTCAAGACGGTGAAGATAGAAATCCATAGGAGAAATAGATGAGAAATCTGAGAAAAACTCAGAAAGATTTTATTGATCTTACTCAATGAGTTAGAAATGTACAAGGAAGAGACGTTTACAGTGAGTCCCTCTAACTAACTTGTTGATCAGCATGACAAAATTGTGCCGAGTCAGTACTAACAAATTAACACCACTAAATGACTTAACTGCATATTAACTACTTCCAATAGTTTCACAAACACCAACATAATTTAAGATTTTTTCTTGAAGCGGATTAACTAAGATTATTGGAAGCAATTTTTATGTCCTTCTATCTTCTATACTATGCCACACAATAATTCTTTCCACACAACAATCTTTTAGAATTGCCTTGTGATCAAGTGCTATCAACCAAGCATAAAGAGGAAAATGCTAAGAGCACCATGTAAGAGTTGACTCATGGATCAGTCCAAAAGAAAAATTAGGTCACTAGAACTTGGTTTTCCTTACACAATCGAAACAATTATATAAAGAAAAGATTGTTAATCATTTCAATTTGAGAAAAAACAACAAGACACTAAGTTAATCATGATAAACTATAGCATTAGAAGACATAATTCATTCCATTCCTCAACTTTCTTAACAAAATGATAGAATTTGCTATTTGCTTATCTGTTTCCATCGCTTAACAACATGCAAACAACACAAAACAAGATTCCCAAGCAACCTAAAAACTACAAAATGGGACTAATTAAAAAAATATCAAAACACATCAATCATGGCATGGATTCTAGACAATGAACCACTGATTCAGACGCTTACCACAACACCAATAATAATTTGAAAAAACTGAATAATTGAATACAACCATATGCATCGGACACATGTGTTGAACACCGGACACACCTTTAATGAGAAGTGTCGGTGCTAGACTATATAGATTCCAAATTAAACCCCTATTTCAATATGAGAAATGCTGGTTGTTACGAGCAATGCACCGACAATAACCAACGAAAAGTGTTGACCAACTAATTCACACAAATACAGAGTTATATTTGCTCCACTCTTTACACCTATTCATTCGTTGGTTTTCGTCGCTAAACTCATCGTATCAAATAACACTCATATTTCAATATTGACCAAATGTAAGGCATCCATCTACATATAAAGTAAAACCCTTGATTGAAAATGAACAAAAATTGTCAAAATACATGATACATTGTAGTTGGATTATAATAAAATAACAAAAAATAAAAAACTAAATTGTTGACAATAAGGGCAGAATCAGAGGTACACCAAGAAGAAATCAGGATTAAACCTGCAAACAGATATCATCATCAAACACTCTTCAATTTCTTCATCTTGGAAGGTGGCCAATTACCCTTCTTTCTCAACCTCCTCTTTTGAACAAGTCTCTTTCTCCTCAACCTTATCTTCCTAGCAAGCTTCATCTTCAACCTCTTCTCCTCCTTCTCCTTCAATTTTGATTCCAAAGGAAGCTTCTCTACAGAAACATCATCACTCTCTTTCTTACTTTCACTTTCAGACCCATCTTCAACATTGGATTCAGCAGTAGCAGATGCAATAAAAATTGCATTTTTCCTTGGTTTCACATCAAAGGGTGTCGAGATTCGAAGTCCCTTCGAAGAGTTTATGGGTAAACCAACGTGCACTCTTGAAACTGATAAACAAAAAACATAGTTCGAGAAAATTAAGATAAAAAAACAACAACAATAATAAAAACATGGGAGTGTAATTTGGAGAAATTAAGGAATAAAAGAAGTGATTGGCACTTACTTGGGGTTGTGGAGGGAATTGGGAAAATGGAGGAAGAAGAAAGAGGGGTGAGTGTGATGGAATTGAAGCAGAGAAGTGCCATTGTGTTGTGGTTTTTTTTCTTTCTTCAATTGAAGATTTTGTTGAGACAAATGAGAATTGTTTTATGGATAAGAAGGCACAACATGTGTGTGTCTTTCACACACCACTTTTTTAGTTTATCGTCACGGTTAAATATTAGGGATTTTGATTTTGAATGATAAACATGGGTTAGAACATTGATATCGATTATCCACATGTTGTTGGAAGAGTTTGTGACTCTCCTACGAAAAAAGAATCATTTTAGAAGATATTTCTATTTCTGATTTGATGATTAGTCTCATGGCGGATTTAAAAGCGTATTTTGACATATAAAAATTGTGAGGTAAGACTCTAATTCATGAGATGTGTGTATTTGATTTCATAATATTTTCAAGTTTATATTTGAGTTTAAAGGGGTAACTATTTGTGGATTTGCGAAATTCGTTGGTGCATATAATGCATTTGTTGTAGAATTACGGGGGGTTGAAGGTCTAAAAGTTGTTCGTAACATAGGATTTTAATTTGAGGAACTTCGTGTTGATTCAGAAACGCCAATGAATAGTTTGAATAGTGCAATATGATGGAGTTTGACTATTAAAATTTGAAAGCTTTTGGAATTAGAATTGGAGATTAAAGTTCTTTGGAATTAGAATTGGAGATTAAAGTTTACCACTCTATTGAGAATCGAATCGTTGTGCAAATGCACTTGTAAACATGGGTTATGACAGTAACGACAATCAGAGGTTGTTTTGTATTTTTGACATATTCAGATTAGTCCTTTGTTTGTTATTTTGATATGGTTGGAGTTTACAAAAACATACATTTTTTTGGGCGTAAACCGGGTATCCTCCGCGCGTAACTGTGAAGATTAATCCCTTGAGAATTGTGGGACTCAAATGGACGGCAAGCTCTCCCTATGAGTTTTAACAGTGCTGCATGCCCAATACTGAATTCGAATATAGGACCTTGGTTAAGCTAGAAGCGACCCGTTCCATCTCATCTAAGCGTTCTTGAGTTACAAAAACAAACATTGACACATATTATTATATCATATTGTTTTTATCGAAAAAAATAAAGATTTAATTTATACACATTCACATTCACATTGTAATGAGTATTTACATTCAAGATTTTTTTTTTTCCATGCACCAATTACAATTTTTCCATACATGTGAAATCAATTAAACATTGTAACAACCAAATCTTAAACAAATAAGTGAATGCACTTGAGTTTGAAACTACTGACATTTGATTTAACGATGACATTTTATCAATTGAGTTAGAATTTGTAGAAAAGTAATCTTAAAAATTAGTTTGAAAAGAAATCAAATAGTTTTACACGTTAAATTCTAGTACGTGCATAAACCCCTTCTAATCGCACCCCTCTAATAGCTCTTTCACTTCCCTTCATTCTCGTCTCTCTATCAAAAACATTTCCCTTCGAAACCTGCAACACCATCAATGACATGAATCCATTATCAACCTTCAGATACAGAATCTTCCAACCAACCACCACAACCACATTCTCACCCTTCTTCTTCTTCAACCAAAAACGATGGAAAAAACCCACCATTTCAGCACAAACCCGTTTAGAAGACCGAGTAAGAGACACCCACTTCGACAAATTAACAACCCACTTCAAAAAACTCAACCTTGTTCTCAAAATCCACAACCTCGTATCAAATCGAAAACGTGGTTCTTTTGTCTCTCTTCAACTCATGTCACGTTGGAAAAACATCACAGGACTTAATGTAACTGTTACTTCCTTTCTTCAAAAATACCCTCATGTTTTTTATCTGTTTGTTCATCCTTTTAGGAGGAACATGTGCTGTAGAATCACGAAAAGGATGAAAGAATTGATCTTGTTGGAAGAGGTCGTTGTGAGACAGAACGAGTATGAGGTTGTTAAAAGGGTGAAGAAGTTGCTTATGATGTCGGTGAATGGTACGCTTCATTTGCATGCTTTGAGGTTGATTAAAAGAGAATTGGGTCTTCCTAGTGATTTTAGAGAATCAATTCTTGGGAGATATAGTGATGAGTTTAGGTTGGTTGATTTGGAGATTGTGGCGTTGGTTGGTTGGGACGATGAATTGGGATTGGCGCGTGTTGAGGAATGGAGGGAGAGAGAGTATAGAGAGAAATGGTTGAGTGAATTCGAGACCAAGTTTGCTTTTCCGATAAATTTTCCAACCGGGTTTAAGATTGAGAGAGGGTTTAGGCAAAAGTTGAAGGGTTGGCAAAGGCTTTCTTATACGAAGCCTTATGAGAGAGAAAATGTTAAGTGCGGTGGGGTACAGAGGTATGAGAAGAGGGCTGTTGCTGTTCTTCATGAGCTGTTGAGCTTGACTGTGGAGAAAATGGTTGAGGTTGATCAATTGGCTCATTTTCGAAGGGATTTTGATATTGAAGTTAATGTGCGCGAGCTACTGTTAAGGCATCCGGGGATATTTTACATATCTACAAAGGGAAATGCTCAAACTGTTTTTCTTAGGGAGGCTTATGAGAAAGGAGGGTTGATCGAGCCTAATCCTGTGTATGAAGTTCGTAGGAATATGTTGGAGCTTGTGTTGTTAGGGCGTAGAAAAACCAAACAGTTGTTAGCTTCTTGTGATGAATCCAAGGAAGATAGCAATGTTGTAGTCTACGAAGTGGACGGGGGAGGTAAAAGAGAAGGTGATTGGGTGATTCCATTCTTGGAGGGTAATGAGAAGAATTGATCCTTGTGCTGTTGTGAAGATAGCAGGATCAACATATTTGGAGAGTTTGCTAATTCATGTTTCGGTTGTTGACATAACAAGTAATCAGCAGCTGGTTCTCAACTCTATAAAATGGGCAACCAGGAGAAATAGTCCAGTGAAAATAAAGGTAAGTAGGTAGTTTCATTTTCAGCAAATTCAAGAATTTGTAGTTAGAGTTTTCTGGTTCGTTGATTGTATCTAAATATAATATAATCCTCATGGCACCAAAGAACTACTATCATGAATACTTGTAAATGTGTTATATGATATGATATGATTTGTTAGAGTCTGGTTTGTTCAGAGTCTGGTTTTCAGACTAAGGCTTTGTCAAAAGGCTGTGCTCAACCCAGAATAGATAGTATGATTTGTTAGTACTAATTCATTACTTGTTTACTTCATCTTCTAGCATAAAAAATCTTGTTTGCCATAACTATTGACTCGTATGTTATCTAACATTGTTTGACGTATAAAACACTTAATTGTGAATGGGATTTTGTAGATATTGGAGGCCTTAGAGCATGCAAATAATTGTGAATGGGACTTTGTACATATGGAAGCCAAAGTACATAGATGTCGACACATACATTTTTTCGTTGCCTGGTTTGATGTACTTGGCGTATGCTTAGATGAAGAGGTTGTTGTCTTGATGCTTTACTCGGTGTCAAGGAACTTCTGCTTTTCTAGAGCCCGTCTTGGTGCTGACTTATACGGAGGCATTGTTAACGCCCATTCTGGAAGCTCTGTCCAATGTTATCAATGAGTGAAGGAGACAGTATGTTGTTGTATTTGTTGGAGTTGGAAAATCTGCTAATCTAGCTAAGGTTATTTACTGAATTTGCCAACACAACCTTAAAATCACGATAGGCTGATAGCTGTTGGTGTGGCATTTCAATAAGGAGTTACTAAGCAATTGCAGACATACCTGTAGTATTCCAATGGCTATATTAGAGAAGGATTGTGTGAGAGATCCTTCTGTGGTGACTGGTGACAAATGAAGTCCTGATACTTTGCATTAAGAATGCTTAATCATACTACAGTACTGATAGAAGGAATTTTGAAAAAGAAAATGAAAATGGCATTAGTATTGTATCTGCTCTTCAGTTAGAGTTCTCTCTAATGAAGAACATAGTTCATGCTGTTGTTGTACTGCTGGGAATCGCAAAAGATACAGCATTTGATACTTTTAGCGCTTGAAATTGTGAGGAGGGTTCAAATGTTTTAAATGGCTCGTCTAATTCACCACAATGGGATCTTAGGGGCAAAGGCTTGATTTTCAACTACTACTGGACAGGGGGGGGTTCTTTGGAGATTTGGTGGTTGGACACCAGAGGTTTTTAACCTTTTGGGGTTTGTATTGCAATGGTGTTCTGACTTGGTCCTTGTTGCTTCCCTACTGTTTGTTGTAGCAGTGGTTGTTTTGATGAAATTTACCTTCAAAATTTATTGGGTGAATGTCAAGGCTACTCCAATATCTATTCTGGAATTATAAAATGCACTCAAGTCAGTTTCCTTATCTCAGCCTTAGGAACAGGGCTGTTTTCCAGCGGCAGGTAGTGTTAGGATACTGGATTAACTCAACAGATGGGCTAAGGTTCCCAGTTAGTTAGAATAGGAAACATGGTTAAAGGCAGAGGGAACGGCAATCAGTATGGGGACTATTGCATATTTTCTGTTAGAACCTTAGAGGTTGGGCAGAGAGAGAACAATCTCTATCTGAGGAGCATTAACTCAGGGATTATAGGAGAATTTGCTTCTGTAATACAGTTACTCTTTTCAATAAATAATAGTATTTCCATTTCACTGAAATTTGGGTTCTATCATGAACCAAGTGTTTTATGAAAATGTGAAGTTCCTCAACACTTTCATACTTGTTTTTACTCTTCATGTATTGTGGACTGAGTTATTAATGTTCAAGGTGTTATATGAGATGGATGGTGGTTTTCTAATGTTTGGTTGTGGTTTCGTTGCTAGAACTCTATGTTGGAGGATTATTGAGCTTTCGTTTCACTCTAGTCTCTATTGTTTTCAGCATTGTGAAGAAGTTAGAGCCTATGAACACTCTAACATCATATGTTGGTGGGTTTTTGAGTTTAATTGGATTGTTGTCGGGTGGCCAAGCACCTCTGGAAGATCCCCCTTGTCTCTACTGGTAAGAACCTCAGTTTGGATATGTGTTTTCCTTTTCTTTTTTTTTCTGTCTTTGGGGACAGTTGGGCAGATAATAAACATTATCATCAATGCCAAGAAAGAGTAGTCGAAGTAGTATAGATTTATTATATTGAGTAACCTTCTGTCTTAATGTAAGACAAAAGTTTAATAAAGAAGAGAATTTAAATGCTTCAGAGTTCCTTCTCTGAGCAACGTAAACAGAGAGTAGATTATACTTAAAAAGTTAAAAAGGAATTATTACAGAATGGTCTGCCTCTGTTTTGTCCTTATATATCTAATATATATGCAAGGAGAATGGAATGAAGAGAAAATTTAATGACTAAAAGGTCCACCCATAATTAGCCGTTGTTGATTTGTTATTTAAGGTCTATTTAAGGTTCGACCCTGTCCTTGACAAAAAGCTTAATAGCACCGTGCTGTCCTTTTTTTTTTTTTATTCATTAGGAAGGATAAATTAGTAGCTAGAATACTTGGTTTTTGTTCTGTCCTTAATTTCTTTCAATTGTTCTGCCAGAATTCAGGTGGAGTTGTTCAAGTTTCTTTTTTTCTTCAAGCGATTGTAATCATTTCTCAATTCTCACAAAGTACGCTAGATAATTTACATTTGTCTTGCTGTCCTTAGTTTTTGTGCTTATAGGTTATAAGACAGCAATGCTATCAAATGAAATCAAGTGCGGTATTCATAAAAAAACAAAACGCAGTAGTTATATCAAAATGAAATCTTATTAACCTCTTTATAAACGTGTGCATATTCTCAGTCCAATATATGATTCGATTATAAATATCATACTTAACTAAATACATTGGTTGGGTTTTGTTATCACAATATCATTTGGTTTTCGTCATATGAGATGGCTAAAAGATCAGCTAATCCTTACAATGAGGGTACATGAAAGATTATTTTGGATGATAGTTAATATGTGCTGCTGCTATACAATTTTATACAGAGATTCAGATTGAATGTACGTTGGGTTTGCCAATACGTTTAATTCATTATATGCTATTGCTATATCTATGCAGTTTTGAGCAATTAATCTGTCAAAGATCCTGAAAAAGCTCTCAAATGAAGCATATTTAACAAAAGGCTTGAATGGGTTATGATTGAATGGGGCCGAAGTAATATGGGAGTAGAGATGTAGAGGTCTTTAATGTAACACGGGCAAGGATTGAAGGATTGATGTTGTGGAAGAGCAAAACCTTTGAATCGGCTTAGGCTGTGGTTGGGTGAGAATTGGGATGAGTAGAACTAACTAAATTATGACAGGAACAAGGCGTTGCGTCAACTTAGTCTTCGCAAAGTAGTTTAGCACAAATTGCACTAATGAAATTGTTAGGAGGGTGAAAGAAAAAGTGTCATTCAAATATGTTGTTGCACAAGTTTTGTTTTTTTTTCTTGATAATTTGTTTAACATAACCTTTTTTGTTTAAGATAACCTTCTTACCAATGTGGAGGGTGAATATGCATGATTTGGTCACTTGTAATTGAAGAGATTCATTGGATTATAGATTTAGAATAATTTCACGAGTTTTCATCCTTTGGTTACAAAGGTTTGTCGTATTGATTGGCTTACATAGTACGATGTAAAAGTAAAAATTGGTGATGCTATAATAAGTAATTTCTTTTTTGTTTGACCAAATATAATAAGTAATTTCTTAATAGCCTTTTTTTTCAGTATGTTTTTAAACTGCAGAGTATCTTTTGACTTTGCCAAATAACTAATCTTTGTAGAAGAATCACCATTTCCTGGATCTTCCTTCCCAACCATATTTTTTTCAGCAACAATGTTCAAACCTAAAATCTTCCTTAAGGTATACAAATCTAATTTCGTTCCAAACAACTCAATGTTATAGTGTAATTACGACATGTTTGGTACAGCGTTTGATTACCTCAAAATGATTAACTCTCGTGTAGTGTGGATTAAACATATGAAGAATCCTATATATAATACGTGTATTTTATAAAGAAACATAACATATCACAATGAGATACAATTAATAATAGTGTATAATAATAATAATTAAACTCCCCTAAAAAAAAATTAAACTCTTAATATATTTATAAAAACGAACAATATTTCAGATGCAAATATCCTGAAAATACCAATGTTAATATTAAAATTGTAGAATAATAATAACAACAATAGGACATTTGATTCTTATAATTACATTTACTTAAAATTAATTTCATATCTTATCGGTAGAATTATATTTAAACAAATAATAGTGTTTAAAATGCTTATCAAGCAAATAAAATAAGAAAAATAATAATAAAAACTATTGTGGTTTCCAATCAAATAATAAAGAGGGTGTTTAATTTTTTTTTAATCACGCATGACCTTTTTTAAATCTGCTTACTTATCCTGGTTTCCAAACAAATACATCAAAAGCCTTTTTTACAAAGCCAAAATTTAAATACACATAAGATAAATCAACTTTACCCCAGAAAATAATTTCAAAACATGCAACTTAAGATGCTAACTTCATCAAAGTTAGCTCGTACCAAATTGTGCCCAGCCAGCAAACTTTTGCAGATATTGTCCTTACGGAAGCATATGAGAACGGAATAAGAGTGGGTAAGTGCAACAAAATCCACTGCTCCAACACTGTAGAATAAAAAGAACGTGTATATGAAAAGCTTCAAAATGTTTGTAATAAGAACAGATAACAAGATGGAGCACCTAAGTTATGTTAGTCGAAACCAGGATTATCAGTGAAATTTTTCTACGTAAAATAAGTATGCT
>Ga0099826_10001027_pt1 | contig 15710 bp, 13 predicted proteins | sample Mtrugardesep15_FD_76830 | JGI IMG/M metagenome (GOLD analysis project Ga0099826, IMG submission 76830) | Root nodule microbial communities of legume samples collected from California, USA - M. trunc garden sep15 | ecosystem: Host-associated > Plants > Roots > Nodule | place: USA: California... | reverse complement strand
ATTTGACACTGTACTCTTGCTATACAGCGCGTTGCTTCCGGGCAACGACCTAGCATTCACACTATTTCGTATTTGGTCCATGTCATAGAGATTCGACAAAGTTTTACGTTGGTTGTCGAGGCCTAACACAACCCTCTCCTTTTACCTGGGCTTGGGACCGGCCTTGGCAGGATCTTCCTATCAATTATGATTAATTTCCTGAGGATGACCCCTATATATTTTCTCCTGTAAATTACAATTCATTATCTGTGGGATGGTCCTTATTTTTTTCTTCTGGTTACTACAATTAATTTAATTATCTATTGAGCAATTTCTATTTATTCACTCACTTACCTGTTTATTCACTACATATTCCTTCAATTGGCTGCTAGTAAGTAGTAACAGCTTTGAGTCCTAATCCAGTAATCCTCTACTTCCATCCCTGCTCCTCTGAACATAGACCTAGCTTGCTAACAGGATTCTTTTTACCATCTTTGTATTCAGCCTCCTACTTTCTCACTTCTGATAGGAAATGATAGCAATGAAATATTTTCAATTTGACTCCATGCATGAACTTTAAACATCTCCCTCCCAAAAAAATAAAAAAATAGAGCTGCAAATAAAATTTCAACTGACAAGGAAATCTGCAGTTCGAAACTGGGCTGGTTGTAGAAGCCTTGACTGCCAAGGGGAACAACGGAAGGATAACAATGCACAAAAGTCATGGAATCAGATGTAAGGATGAACAATAAAAATCTATTAGTACTTTTTTTTTAAGGGAATAAAAAAATAAAACCCATCAGTACTTGCCGCTTATGTCCATGTTTTATAAAAGGACTGATTCTACTTTTAACCATGTCACTTTACTATGTAATAAACAAGGGTGACAAAGCCAAAAGCACCTGACAATCTGATAAAGTTTTTCCCCCCAAAGATATATATAATCACAAGACACATACTCTTAATTTTTCTCATCTTTCTTTGGATTCCCTGACAATTATGATAACATCCGATCTCTATTACACTCCATGAGTACAAAACTTGATTTAAGGCATCTAGTAGTGACTATAGCCATGAGATATTAACCATCTTGTATGCTCTTTTATTATCATTCCCACATCAGAAACAAAGCCCACAAATTTAGCATAAACCTTCAGTCCTTCACTCAGAAGTCTACTGTCTAAAAACCTATTCTTAACCTATAATTAACCTATTGTCTGGCGCAATAGTAAGATATACGAAAATCAGTTCCCACAATATTGCTTGTTGGATAAGTCTAGTCTATTGTATATCCCCGTCTCTTTTCACCATATAAACCTATATCAAATATGTTCAACTTCGGAAAATTCAGAACTATCACAAACAGAATGGCAAATGCAGAAACCGAATAACATGATTTTCCACATCTGAAAAAATACTTTCAAATAATTTCCTAATTGAGAGGAACCAAATTCAAATTCAAGACACCCTTCTCAATTATTTCCCCTTTGACTTTCTGTACTTTGTCATTAACTAATATAAGCCTAAACAATGCTACAACCATCAAAACAAAGGCGGCTTCCAGGACGAGGAATTATAAGAATTGTTAAATAGTGGCACAGTACCACTATAGCACAGCGAAATTCAGACAAACCACTACAGTTCGCGATATGCTATTTAGTATAAAATGTTGTCAATTAGTTGCCATTGTGGTGCTATAGCCCTATTGTGTCACAGATTTTAACAATCCTCTATTTTCCGCTAACCGTGATTGACAATATTCGGAAGTATCACATATGGTCGGTGGTGGACCAATGAGTAAAAATTGTCTGAAACTTTATCAAGGCTCTATGCCACTCTCCATAAGAAGACGCTCCTGGTATTATTCATGCTAACAACCAAATGACACTGCGACCTACTCGGTGCCGGCTTGGCAGAAAAAACAAACAAAATACTAATACCTCAAAAATCAAAATTTTATTTGTTTCCTCTCTTTTTTCAATTGAATCAACACTGATCAGGCCACTATGTACTGAAGCGACGATATCAACCGACATCAAAGTTTCAAGCGATTATCAATCATTGGTCCACGGTAGACCTCATGGACACTTGCCCACTAGCAATCACCTTAAAACTAATTAAGAACTAACCAAACTCTCTCTATCTCAAAGGTTTGTTATACCTCCCAATAATTGCTCATTAACTATGAAGCACAGATACTCCTCAGATTGGTGTCGTAACGACACAGACACATATAATTACATTGAATTATATCATTTTCTCAAACTATTATCGGTGCCGACGTGTCCGTGTCCGAGTTTGTGTTTCATAGCTCCTTAAGATCTTTAATTACCAAAAACATCATAATCATTTACCAAAAGTAAGCTACTCATCAAATTGTCCAACTACACAAACAACACTTCAATCACATAATTTCATGTTCATATCAATAACAAGAATCTCATCACATACAATAAGACCTAAAAATCACAAAATTCATAATGAAAAAACTTCCAAAATTAATTAAATATAAAAAATAAAAATAAAAAACTTAAAAAATGTACTAACCTCTTCGTCGTTCCAATCAAACATTTCTTATAAATTGAGAAAATAAATCAACAAAACCAAAACCAGAATCAAACAGTAGATGTAGAATTAGCTCAATCATCGCCGGATTCAGCACAAGCTCAGAGAGACGCACACCATGAACAAAACAGCGTCGTTTCACAGTTTTCACACAGTGAGAGAAGTAGAAAAAGGTAGAGAATAATACGGTAATTGATTGAAAGAAAACAGAGAGAAGAAGAAGAAGAAGCAGCAGCAGTAGCAGCCTTCAGTTGCAAAATCCACAGAGAAAACGGTAACGGAGTTTCTAGAGAGAGAAAGAGGTTAAAGGCTTACACGTGGAGAATTCCAAATAATAACTATTTTCTAATTTTTCTAATAAAACGTTTAATATATATTTTCTAATAAAAAATTTAAATTAGTTGGATTAAGCAGACATTAAAACTCAAATAACACTTGTATATTATCTATCTAATAGTGTTTAACTTGAATTTACGGTTTTATATAGTGTTTTTTTATACAAAAGAAGGCCAAAGTCCAAAGAAAAAGAAAACTAAGAAGATGATTTTTTTTTCAAGGAAAATATTATTTTGTTTTTAAAGGAAAGATGATTTTTGTTTATTTACAAATTTGAGAGTTATAATGTTTGAGTATTTTTTGAGGGATATAATGTTTGAGTATTATAATTGGAGAGGATTTAAAATTTCCTAGAGAGAGAAAATAAACGAAGCGAGTGTGAATGGGGTCAAGTGCAAATGACGCCACGTGAGCACGTGAATGGTGGAGAAACGGAGAGTGGGACCCACACGTGAGGAACGTTTGCGTATCTAAAGTAGTGGCTTAAAATTGCTCTATCAAATGCTGATTTTTCATTGGTTCGTTTATTGCGTTTAAGGTTTTTTGGATGTCGTTTTGGAATTGTTTTCGTTGGGTTTGCTCATGAGCTGTGTGGGGTCCATTAAGGTCGTGTTTGGTGGCTGTAATCGTTTTTTAGGTCGCTTTCGTGGCTGTATAGCCTTTAAATTTGAGGCTGTGATTATTCAAAGACTAATAGACAAAATTCAACTTGCACATTTTGGTCTACAATGGGAAAATTTTGAATATAAAAAACTTAAACTGATTTCCAAAGTGTAATTTTGGAAGCTTGTTTTATAAGAATAAAAAAGTTATTGGTAAAATTAATTTTTAGCCTTTTAATTTAATTTCATATATCAGTTTGGTCTTTTATTTTTTCTAAACTTCAATTTTGTCCTTTTGGTCCATTTTCATATGGATTTTCAAGCTTCAAATATAATATTTTTATACAAACATAGATGAAAGTCATATAGATTTGAAGGTTGGAAGACCATAAGAAAATAAAATCATGAATTTAAAGCTTGAAAATTCATATGTAAATAGATTAAAAAGACAAAATTGAAATGAAAAAAAAGGACTAAATTGTTACCTAAAATTAAGTTAAGGGATCAAGAGGATAATTTTATCAAAAAGTTATTCTATGATAAAGTTTAGGGTTAAATATGTTTTTGGTCCCTATAAATATGTCAACTTTTCGTTTTAGTCCCTCTAAAATTTTCCTTCAACTTTTGGTCCCTATAAAATTTTCAATCACTACTTTTGGTCCCTCTTTTAAAGTAAAATCATACGTAGAATTCATATTTTTGAATAAAATTTTGCATAAAAATTCATAATATTATAAGAATCTCTCCCAAAAAAATTAGAATTTTCTAACCAAACATGAATTTAATATGGATTTTTATATATTTAACGGTTAAAATTTCATATTTAATTTATGTTTTGTTAAAAAATTCTAAATCTTTTTTTGGAATTTTGTTTACAATATACTACACATTTCTGCACAATTTCATTAAAAAATACAAAAAATAACTTAAAAATAGGGACCAAAAGTAGTGATTGAAAGTTTTATAGGGACCAAAAGTTAAAGGAAAATTTTAGAGAGACTAAAATGAAAAGTTGGTATATTTATAGGGACCAAAACATATTTAACCCAAAAGTTTATATTAACCTAAGAGAATTTTGTGATAGACATCATCAATAAATACAGTGAAAGTATATATGTGTGTTCTGAAAGTAAGTTATATCCTTATATTTGGAAGGAAAAATTATGAATTTTTGTTAAATTTGAACCTAAAGTAAGTAGTAAATTTTTGTTATATTCGTGGGATTAGGGGTGGGGCTTTTACGGTAGGACAGACAACTTAAAAGTTGTGTCAAACAAAGTGATTAACATGAGAAAGCGTGTGTTCTGACAATCAACACGTTTTTATACTATTTGTTTTTACACTTTTGCCTCTCTAACACTAAAGATTGTTGACATTTTATATAGAGTTCAAATGGTTATGTGTAACAATGTCAATGTTAAAAATGGTTGCTACTACGTGGGAGTGAGAATCATTGATCTCCTTATGACTTCTTTTTTTAAATCTCCTTTATCACTTTACTTTTTACCACTCTCACCTTAATCACAAAATCAACTTTATATCAGTAATTTTAGTTAATATTGAAATAGTTTCGTGCTTGAATTAACATTTTCAAAATTGAACAAATGAAATTTCTAAATTATGTTTCAACTATTTTAAAGTGTTGAAACTAAGATGAAACTATGATAAAATTACTCAAGTGAATGATAAACAATACTGATATTGATTCACAATTCAATTGATTAAATTGTAAACTATTGTTCAATTTTGAGTGATGGTTCAATTATAATAGATGAATATTTTTTTTAGAGGATAGGTGAATATTTATATTAACTTTTTTTTTGTTTTGCAAAAAGAGGCAGCTAGCAAAGAACTAGCATACCAAAATATATATTAAAAACCAAGGAAACAAATACAAAGGAGGGGGATAGAAAACCAAAACCTCCTTAGAAAGTAACAAACCTAAACTCAGGTAAACCTGTTTTGTTTGTAGCAATGAACAATCTAATATAATCAAGAGGGTTGAGCCAAACCATTGGATGAGTAACATTTAAACCTAAAGAAGCCAAAGCATCAGCGCAACTATTACCTTCTATGTACACATGAGTTGCAATAAAGTTCATAGAAGTTATTGTGCGCAAACAATTCTCCGATCTATTTCTTAGCCTTCAAGGAACCTGAGACTTGTTCCTAATAGCATTAATGACCAAAGCTGAGTCACATTCCAACCAGAGGTTTCTCCAATTAAATTGATTAGCTATTTCTATAGCTCTAAGAGCACCATAAAGCTCAGCCTGAAAAACATTCACATTACCTGCATTCTCAGCAAAGCATAAAAGAAAGTCAGAGTTATAGTCTCTAAAAATGCCCCCACAAGCTGCAGATTGCAGAATTGTTGAGCCATATGTATTGCATTTAACCCATTGAGGTGGAGGAGGCTTCCAAAGAACTTCAATGCTCTGAGGAGCTCTAGGAGGATGGAGAATAACATCAAAAAAAATTAAGATGACAAAGTTTGAGATGTTATTTGATGCCACAACTTTTGAGAGATTTCCACAGAGAGTTGTATTACATTTAACTGTTACAAGAGAACTTTTCCAGTGAATTCTCTTATTCTTGAATCCCATTTGGTTTCTTGCAAACCAAATTGAGTTTATGATATTAATTATTGTTGTAGTAATCACAATTTTGCATTGAGGATTCCAAGAAGCATTGCAGATGGACCACATGTCTTATGTGGATTGAAATTGCAGAGTTCTATTAATCATAGAGGCAAACCAACAACAAAGATTAACTGCATACATGCATTCAAAGAACAAATGAAATGAGCATTCTTCATGTTTGTCACATAGAGATCACATTGATGGAAGGTAACAAACTCTAGTTGACAGGTTACCATCAATTGGGAGTTTGTTCAACATTAGCCTCCAGACTAGCAAAGATTTTGAAGGTGGAAAATCTTTAGACCAAATAGTTTTGGCCCATTGTAAAGCGGGACAATTGTGCTTCAAAGTCATATGCTTCTTTCAAGGACAAATCACCAGTAATATTATGCTTCCAGATTAGTCTATCATGTTGACAATGAGAAGGAATGGTAACTTGAGAAATAAGAAAACTCAAGTCAGGGACAAGCTGGCTCACCTCTATAGGAATTTTCCAATGAAAGTTTTGTATGCACTCACATAGTTTCAAAGGAAACTGCTGAACATAAGATGATTGAAGTTGCATAGATTGAACAAGCGGCTCACCACACCATTGATCAAGCCAAAAGTTAATTTGTTTACCCTCCCGAGTGGCCCAACATGTATTTTCCTTTAAGACACAGTATTCAGACTTTACCCTACTCCAGATTGATGAGAATATATGATGATTGATGCAAGTTGAACTCCTCATAACCCTACTACTCAATAAAATAGCCCAATCCTCATCAGATTGCAGAAGCTCCCAACACATCTTCAGATTAGTTGCTTGGTTAAGATTGACAAGTGATCTAATTCCTAGATCTCCCTCATCATACTTCACACAAACTTTCTTCTAAGATACTATTACCAGCTTCCTTTTGTTTGTATCACCACTCCATATGAAGTTTTTTTTATCCACTTTTTAATTTCTCTTAAGAGACTTGTTGGCTAAGAAAAGACAGACATTGTGTGAATCAGCATGCTTTGCACTACAAATTTGATCAATTGGATCCTGCCAGCAATAGAAAGCAAAGAATCTTTCCATGAAGCTAGCCTACTTTTAATCTTATATGTTATGGATTGAAAATGTATTCTCTTTGGCTTACCTTTAAAAATAGGTGCTCCTAAATAAGTGAATGGTAGTGTTCCAACATAGAAGCCAAGTAACTACACCATACTATTGAGCATACCATGTGAAATTCCACCAACATGGATGGAGGATTTTCTTGTATTTATTATTTGTCCAGAACAAGAAGCATACATGGTGAACAAATCTCCGAGAGCTTCAAGTGTAGACAACTTCCCTTTGTAGTAAACCATCAAATCATCTGCATAAAAACAATGAGGTGGGACACTAACATGTCTAGCAGCTGCTATCTTTTCCACCTTGCCTTCCTCAACAAGTTTACTAATGCCTATACTTAAAACTTCTTCTGCAATACAAAAAAGCAAAGGAGACAGGGGAACTCCTTGCATGACCCCTCTATTACAACTGAAATATCCCTTATGAGCACCATTTATTGATATTAAGATCTTTGTAGAATGAAGAATGAATTTTATCCAATCAATGGAAACCTGATGAAATCCAAACTGCTTCAGAACCTTGAGCAAGAAATCCCAATTTAGTGTATCAAATATTTTTTTTGACACATCTATTTTAGGAGCAAGATTTCCACCAAATGACTTCTTGTCTAAGATATTTATTGCTTCATAAGCTAATGCTATGCAGTTTCTGATATTTTTTTTCCCTTGACAAACCTTTCAGGGACATCCAATAAAATTTATATTAACTCATATTTACCTCAAAAAGAAAATTTATAAATAAATCAGGATTAAACCAAATTTATTTTATCCATAAGTGTTTCAAATTCAACTTGGGCATGCAAAAACATTAAAACTCTTAAAAGGAGTTTGTTGGTTATTTGTGTCTCATTAAAGTAAAAATAAATTATATTAACACTGACAAAGCAGTCTCTTCAGCACAAGACGTACCAAAAAGACCACTAAAATTTACAATGTCAGAACCTGAAAACAGAAACAGGTCAGTCGATTCCCAAACAAAAAAGCGAGGTCGACTACCACAATGAGTACCAAAAACAAAAAATGACTTTCTTAGTTTTCAACCACCATAAAGAATAATACTTGACTTTCTCCGATATCTGAAATAAAGTATGTTCTTTCTGCTTAAATAACCTGTTGTTACGTTCATTTCACACAACCCAGACACAGATAAGTCAAATAAGCTGAAGGAATGACCGCCGCGATAATTTCTAAAGTTACTCAAAGTTGATATTCTATTTTATTTATAAAATAAAATAAAAACACTTTTTTTAAAGTGTAGAAGTCGAAGAGGGAAAACATATGAGTATCAACTATCAATTTCCATTAGTATTGCCATTGATTAGTTTCTTTGGTCATAGTCAAATTATTGAACTTTGTCTTTTGATGGGATTGAACTTTTTTTTTTTATTATTTCTAGTCAATTTTTAAGACAATAAATATACAAAGTCATATTGCTTTCAGAAATAAGTACATTTTCATAATTTTTCGTGTTTATTAACGGTTTCGATTGGATTGGCAAATTGATTTGTTGCATCGTACAAATAAACTTGTGGTGTTTTAAGACAACAAGATAATTCAATTTTGTTCATGTATCACTAGATTTTTTATTTTTGACGAAAACGTATCACTAGATTTTATAAACGGGTTTATCGGGTTTGATAGGTCATAAATTATTATCTAACTCAACGTCCAATCAAGTATTTCCAACTATGGTCAAATGCATATATCAAAATAGGGTTTTACTAACCGGTTTCCCAAGAAAATGGACTTAAGGATGTCAAAAATAATTTTTTTTTATTAAAAATAACAACTTTTTTACTTTCATAAAGTTGTGTAAAAAAATAAAAAATAATAAAGTTAAACGTTACATTTTTCACCAAATTTCAATACATAATTTCTATGTTAAACTTCTTAACTAGTGTTATAAGGACACTAGTTAATATTTCCCATCAAAATATAATTAAAAATGAAATTGTTCCTCGTTTGGACTGATAAGTCCATGTTGGGTTGTGTATGCAGGGGCAAATCTGGACTAAAAATATCGGTGAGGCAAAACATTTTGTCAAATAATTAAATAAAACTAAATTTAATAAAAATGAAAAGCGCTTGCTTCTATTTGTGTTGTGCGCTTGTTGAGAGAAAGAACAAAGAAAATGGCTTGCTGAAGTGAGGGGAAAGTGTTTATAGTGTACATGTGTTTTGGGGTGTTTGCGGTGCAGTTTTGTTCGGTTTTGAGGTTAAAAGTCATCTGAACCGCAAGATAAAAAAACATGCGATTTGGTTTGGTTCGGTTGACTTTTAAAATAAAATCTGGACCAAACCAACACAATTTAGGTTGGATCGGTTGGTGCGGCTTTTTCTTGACCAAAAAATTTTTTGTTTCCAATATTAAAATGAAGTTAAAAACCTAAAACACAACATACTTCTAGCAATGTTTCCGACAATATTTTTAATTTCATCCAACATTAAAATATCATTTTCACTAAACAACATAGACCAAATTAAAAATATGGACAAAAAGTAATTCTATTATGTAAGAAATGTAAAAGACTAAGATTTCAGTATTCTTTAAAAGTTCAAATTTCACATAAATATATTTTTGAAATAAAAAGCAAAGAAGAAAATTAACAAAAGAAAATATATGTCATTTATAAAAGTTTTCATTGAGTTTCTATGAATATTGGCGTAGATGACATATATTTAATTAGTGTTTTTTCTTATGTTGCGGTTTGGTTTGGTTGGTAAAATAAAAACCGCAAACCAACCAAACCACGCGGTTTGAGTAAAAAAGTGATCCAAATACATCAAAACCAAAAATTTTCTATAACAATGTTATATTGTTTGTGTCATTCAAAAGGATGAGAGTTCAATTTATAATTTCTATATTGTTATGTGATTGAACAAGATAAACATAATCTGTTAGAAGAAGTCACAAATATCTATACATATAATTTTAATCAAAATCTTAATTTAATAAAAAATATCTTTTGTAATTTATGGGTGTTAGTGCACTAAAAAGAGCTCACATATATATGAGCACGGAATACCTAAAAGCTAGTACAGTACAGAATAGATGAATCTATATTATCTATACTATATATAAAGAAAATAGCCTATTTTGGCTCTTTTGGGCTGACTTTTTCTCCTTCCAAAATTACCTTCAACTTTCAATTTAAATAACACAAATAACAAATAGATAAGAGTAAATTCAAATATTAAAACAAAATGTAACAAATTGTATATGTCTGATTTTTTTCTTATCATTTTTAAAAAATAATGGATTGAAGTGAATTCAAATATTAAAAAAATGTAACAAACACAATTTTTTTTTTGTTTCTACACAATATATCGCGTAACAAACACTATATGAGTATTCTTTCACAAAATAACACGATATGAATATATGTTTAGCTTTTTTTCCTATATCCTCAAAGGAAATGTAATAAATTAGATCAAGTATATCTCACTATAAATATAATCAATAAGAAAATGATCGATATTTTTTTTTATTTTCTATACAGACAAACCAAAATACGCCAAGTTGATAAATAATTTCGTTATATGCTTTGACAATAATTTGTAGATAAATCGATGTATTAATAATTTCCATTAATATTTAAAAATTGTAATAAAAATTATACAAACAAAATAAAATATACACACACGTTAGCGCATTAACTGGTATATATAATAAAAAAAATAGATTGTTTTTTGCTGAGTTTTTCTTATTCTAATTACACCCTTAAGCAAATTTGACCATAAAAATACTTTTTTTTTGGTAACAAGAAATACATTTTTTTAATAAACCATAAGAATACTGTTTTGTAAGTCTCATTTAAAAAAAAAGAATTTATATTATATTTGTTATATTTTTTTGAAAGATATTATATTTGATATATTGTTATATTTGATATATATTGAAAGATATTTATACTTATAATCTTAATCAAATTAAAATAAATTTATCAAATTTCATAAAAACGATCGTAATTTATATGCATTAGCGCAATAAGAAGATAAGATAAACAAAGAAGATAAGATAGACGGATACAGAGTGCCCGTTTAAACGCTAGTTCTAATAAAAGCCTAGGTGTCATTGTCAAAAAATTAAAATATCATTTGAAGTTTTATTTTTTATTTTTTTCACATAATAAGTTAAACCTAATTCCTTCCTAAAAAAAAAATTTAAACCTAATTCCTATTTTAAGGCTTTAATAGTATCTGATATCTGATTTCTTGGGGCACAAGGCATTCAAACCCCTATTTAAAGACAGAGGGCAAGACGGTTGCAGTATTGTATTGCACACAATACGGTGCCGGCTGAGGATAGTCTTTGAGTCTACAAATAATATTTAGTCTTTGAGTCAATTGCAAAAGATGGTAAGAAAGAAAGGAAGAACAATGATTCTTCGCGAATCAATCACCAACCAAACGATTCTTCGCGAATCAATCACTAACCAAACAAATGTTTCCCTCGGCATGGCCAAACATCTATTCTCGAAAGAATCAGACAAGAACATCGTGTTTTCGCCATTGTCGCTCCAAGTTGTGCTAAGTATCATTGCGGCTGGTTGTGAGGATCCCACACAACAACAGCTTCTCCACTTCCTCCATTCCAAATCCACCGATGATCTCAACAACCTCGTCTCTCACCTTGTTTCTATCGTCCTCTCAGACGATGCTTTTATTGTCGGGCCTCGCAATCTCGGTCTCTCTCTTCATCATCACCATAGCCATCAATCAATATCAAATCTTTTTTGGATAATGCATTATAACAGTGCGTCCGTGGCGGAAAATACTTATTTTTTTTAATAAAAGAATAAACTTCTATTTCCCTCTCTCGTTTCATTTACACTCACTCGCTAGCTACACACTCTGAGCGGCAAAGCTAGGAAAAAAAATTATGTAGGGGCTAAAATGTAATAATTTTTCTACTTTCTCATTTATGCTAATTTTCGGCAACTAAACTTGTTTGGGTAGCTTAATATTTATTATTTGGGGTAGCTGGATATAAATACATACCGACTACTACAAGAAATTTTTTTTTTGGGGTAGCCAAGGCTACCCCTACCCATTGAAAGGATACGCCCCTGACTCTGGTTCCCTTTCACGGCAGGAGTCGCCATTACCCTAAGCCTTGCCTATTTCTCTATTCACCGTACGATCTCTGTTCTTAATCATAGGTTAGTTAACTATTGTTTTCTTTTTAAGGTTTTGTTCTCTATTTAGGGTTTTTCTTCTATGTTGTTAGGGTTTTGTTTTAGGGTTTTTCTTCTATGCTGTTAAATATTGTTCTCTTTTCAGGGTATAGTTTTACATCTAATGAACTCCTTCACTAAGCTTTCTCTAAGAAAGATGTCGCAGTCATAAATTAGGTGATTATTTCTATAACCAAATCACAAAATCAAGGTATAGTTTTTTTTTTTATATAAAACAAACCATCGCAATAGATTATAAGGCTTTAATAGTATCTGATTTCTTGCAGCACAAGGCATTCAAATCTCTATTTAAAGCCGTAGTCTTTGGTCTTAATCAGTTGAAAAATCGGAGGAAGAAAACAAACAATGGCTCTCCGTGAATCAATCACCAACCAAACGAACGTTTCCCTATGCATTGCCAAACATTTGTTCTTGAAAGAATCAGACAAGAACATCGTGTTTTCGCCACTGTCTCTTCAAGTTGTACTAAGTATCATTGCTGCTGGCTCTGAGGGTCCCACACAACAACAGCTTCTCGACTTCCTCCGGTCCAAATCCACTGATCATCTCAACTATCTCGCCTCTCAACTTGTTTCTGTCGTGCTCTCCGATGCTGCTCCCACAGGTGGACCTCGACTCTCCTTCCTCAATGGTGTATGGGTTGAGCAAACCCTTTCTTCAACCTTCCTTCAAAGAAATCGTGTCTTCTAATTACAAGGCCACTATGGCTTATGTTGATTTCAAAACCAAGGTATGTTTGTATATCTCCCCCTTTTTGCTGCAATCCATGCCCTGCTTTTATTTGCCATTAATAATTAATGGATCTACCTTCACAAACAGTTTATTTTGTTTTATTTCATATCCTAATTTAGAGCAAATGTTATTTTATAAGTATTATGCTCTAGGAATTTATTTGATGGTGTTCTGATATTTATTTGAAGTGTGTGATTCATGAAATATCATATCATTCAACTACCTTCAATCATATAGTTATGATATATATGGATTGGTGGTATATAGTATAATGGAGTGGAATGAAATGATTTGGGATAACGTCAATTTTTTAAAAACTTGCTTGGTTATTCCCTTTTACTCAATAACACCAATCCAAGTATACCCTTTTATTGTCTAGTTGGATGTTTATATGATACCAAAGCTTCTAAATACCAAGTTGCATAAGATAGATCGTCATCGCTGAAATATAAAAGATTGTTTATTTCAGCACAAAGTTGGGTCATAGTTATAATGTATGTCCATCTTTTATATTTGGAGGTATGAATTACTTTATATTTTGATAGTACAACTTCATGGATTTGGTGATTGCATAGGCTATATTGAAATACTTTCGAAAAGAATTTATTTGTTCTATTTGCATAATTGATTTTTAAATTTGATATGGTTTTAAAGGCTGTTGAAGTGACTAAAGAAGTGAATTTATGGGCTGAAAAGGAGACAAATGGCCTTATTAAAGAACTTCTTCCTCCAAGATCAGTTGATAGCTTAACCAGACTCATCTTTGCTTATGCACTCTACTTTAAAGGAGCATGGAGTGAGAAGTTTGATGTTTCGAAAACGAAAGACTATGATTTTCACCTTTTGAATGGCAGCACGGTCAAGGTTCCCTTCATGACCGGCGAGGAGATGCAGTTTATTGAAGCATATGATCACTTTAAAGTTCTTCGTCTTCCGTATAAGAAAGGCAAAGATAAGCCCCGACTCTCTATGTACATTTTCCTTCCAAATGCAAAAGATGGCTTGTCGGCTTTGGTTTTTTTTTTTAAAGAATCTAAACTAATCCCCTCAAATTGGCACCAGAGAGAATCGAACTTGAGACCTTGAGGAGGAGCACACTCCCAGGTCTCAAGCCATTTGAATCTGAGTTACTACACCACAGGTTTTGTCTTCCCGAAGTAGAAGTAGGTGAATTCAGAATTCCAAAATTCAAAATTTCATTTGAGCTTGAAACTTCTCATATGTTGAAGGAGTTAGGAGTGGTTTTACCTTTCACTCCTAGAGGTTTGACAAAAATGGTGGACTCTTCTCTTGTGGGTGATCGCTTTTCTGTTTCTAAAATATTTCACAAATCTTTCATTGAAGTAAATGAAGAAGGCACTGAAGCAGCTGTAGCTAGTGTTGGATACTGTTCTGATGAGTTGGATTCAGAAGAAAGGATATAGACTTTGTAGCTGATCACCCTTTCTTATTTCTGATTAGAGAAGATTCGACTGGAAGTATTGGGAAAAAACTCAAGTCCCACATCGGATAGATAAGACTCAACTCTTGATAAGAGTTTATATAGAGGAGGCAATCCTCACCTCACAAGCCGGTTTTGTAAGGATGAGTTAGGCCCCAAATTTCAACATGGTATCAGAGCTTGTCGAATTCAAGGGCCACCTACCTATTTCACGCACCAAGCCCAAAGAGTGCTGGGCGTGAGGGGGTGTATTGGGAAAAAACCCAAGTCCCACATCGGATAGATAAGACTCAACTCTTGATAAGAGTTTATATAGAGGAGACAACCCTCACCTCACAAGCCGGTTTTGTAAGGATGAGTTAGGCCCCAAATTTCAACAGGAAGCATTCTCTTTGTTGGACAAGTGCTCAATCCTCTTGATCAGTGATCTTAGCAGTAGATTGGAATTGGATTGCCACTAGATAAATAGGGAACCTGTTTTCTAATAGAAATGCATTTATGATAAAGGCTTAATACATCATTTGGTCCCTTAACTTATTTTTGATTTTTAATTTGGTCCTATAACTATAAAGTGTCTCAATTTGGTCCCTTAAATCTCATGCTGTTTACTATTATGGTCCTCTCCGTTAGTTTTTTTTGTAAAAAATGTTAACCTTTGCCACGTGTCAGTTATGATTGGTGATCAAAGGTTGGATTTGAAAAGAACACAAGAGTATACAATACACTAACAACATATGATAAATTGAACAATCTTCTCCCTCTATCTCCATCAACAACAACAATTTCTTCATCACTCTCTCTACGTATCTTTTTTTTTCCTCTCACTCTCTATGTATCTTCTTCTTCCTTTTCTTTTTCACCACCACCGCCAGCACCACCAACTTATGGTCACCACCACCACAAACCAAACCAAAACTTAATTTATTTTATCTCTCAATTTTCACTTATCTCTTCATTCATCTTCTTCATCCGCAATTCTCAAACCCAACCTCAATCTAGATCTCAAATTCGACCTCTTTTATTGTGATGATTGAATTGCAAGCATTAAAAAGATTCACCCCCTTCAGATTCAACCAAAATCACATAAGAAAGTTCACCCCCTTCTGAGTTTTTT
>Ga0099826_10001026_pt1 | contig 15715 bp, 9 predicted proteins | sample Mtrugardesep15_FD_76830 | JGI IMG/M metagenome (GOLD analysis project Ga0099826, IMG submission 76830) | Root nodule microbial communities of legume samples collected from California, USA - M. trunc garden sep15 | ecosystem: Host-associated > Plants > Roots > Nodule | place: USA: California... | reverse complement strand
GCAATAACCGACTCTTTAATAATGTTGTAACAAATGTACCCAGGTTGTTAGATAAGGTTAAATTGTTATCATTAGGGTGGCTGAAAGCTAAAAAAGCCATGTTTGTTTATGGTACTCAGAGGTGGTGGTCAAATCCTATGGTTTGTCTAGGTATTGGCTAAAACACTGCTAGTTTCTCTGGCCTTTTGGTATACTTTGTACTCTTGGTAGCAGTTTTTAGGCACACCTTGTGCTTGGAAATTGCTACGGTTTTGTTAATATAATCCCATTTTGATTTGTTCAAAAAAAAAATACTTGAAAGTTGTCAATTCCATGCTGATAATAGTAACACCAATTGTGAATTGACTATTTATTTGTTGACCAAGAATAAGTTTAAAATTTAATATCATCGTATATTTTTTTCTTTTTTCAGGAAATTTCAGTGTATTAATTAATTGTTTTAAGGAATTGTATGAATTTGGTTAAAGTGTGAAAGAATAAACGATGAGATCTCCTCTAATAGGTAAACTGAAAAAAATATCTACCTTTTCAAGAAGATAAACAAAAGGATAAACGACGAGGATCTCTTTCAATAGGTAAACCGAGATAAACAAAAGGAATCCAACTAATTTTACTATTCAAGAAAACTCCGCTTCCACCAACCATAAGTTCACCACATTAACACTAACATGAAGACTCGTGTGAAAAATCCGCTTTCACCAATATTTACTTGAGCAACGATTCTCTAGAGTGAGTAAAGTGTAAAATGAATCAATTAACAATTGTTATTTAACAAACTCATAATTTATCACAATATACCTATAATATATACCTTTGATTTATGAATTAATGATTGATATCATTCAGTTTGGAGGAACCAAATTCGTAGCGTTTTGTAGACAAATATCGACATAACATGACAGAAGATACAATTTGATGTGTCTTTCAGGTACGAAACTTTCAAAAGATTGATTGAATCAAAAAGCATGTTAGATGGATGCAAACAATTTGGTGTCGTTTTTAGATTGGTTTTCTTTCTTTTATACCCCACGCTTTCCACCTCTACATTTTTTCAAAAAAACTCACATTGTCCTTCTTCAATTTTAATTGGTATTTGATTTGCTAATAAATGTTTCAAAGATACAAATTAATAAATCAAAATAGAGATTTTATCTTTGAATTTGCCTAGACACTCAACATGTAGTACAAAAGGATCATAAATTAGTGAGTTTTTAAGTAAAGTACATCCTCGAAAATGAAACATTAACACGTTTCAAACAATCATTTATTCGTTGTTTTGAAGATTCACACTCATTCTCATCTTCATACAAATTATGATCAACCCTAAACAATAATGCTAATTATATTTTAAAATATTATACTCCATCCGTTTTACAATAGGTGTTATATTTGAGTTTTATAAGGTTATTAAAGAAATTATTAATAATGTTGATTTTAATGACAAAATGTGTGTCATTTACTAATTATAGATAATTGAAATGCAATAAATAAGAGAATTGTAAAAGGGACAAATAATGTGAGACAAAATTTTTTAAGAAAGAGGACACCTATTGGTAGACGGAGGAAGTAATAAGTAGGGGGGACTAAGCCAAAACTCCAAAGTGATAGTCATAGTGTCATTTATTGATACGAGGTTTCACAAGATCAGGGAGTTACTTGCATTTGGACAAATATTACTTGAAAATGTTAATACTTGCAACTGATATGTTGACCAAGTCAATCATCAGTGACAAGTTCAAGCATTTGCTGGACTTGTTGCATGTTTCTCAGTGTTAGGTAGAAGGAGTATTGCCCTAGTTCCCATGATGTGATCGTCATGGAGGAAGTCTTAATAAGAGTTTGATATTCACCAATGTGGAGATTGTTAAAGTACGACTCATATATACAAGACATTAAAGATGGCAATGAGTAATATTTGTAAACTGAATTGTAGTAATAGTATTATATATATATTGCTTGTAACGCTGAAACCATAATTTATCACATCAATACAAACATAATTATAGTTGCTCTATGGTCGCAGAGGTACGGTTCAGGGGTAATATTGTAAACCGAATCATATTAGTACTATATATATTATTTGTAATATTGAAACTCTAACTCATAACAGTGATACAAACGAAACTATAGTTACTCTATAATCGCAGATGTATGCATCATAGACCAAACTACGTTAACAAAGATCGTATATTCATTGCCTTTTTATTTTTTGTTTCTTATTAATCCTCTATTACTAATTGTTGTTCTAACATCGTCCTACCCTACAAATTGTCATATCCCTCCACGGTTTTTTCACAAAAGCTTGGTATATCTTTACAAATTAATCTCTAACAATTCAACGACATGAAAGATTTTGGTTCACAACTCAACACTTTCTCACATAACAATATTCGATAATTATCCTATAATCCTCTTTCCAAACACTATTAAGAGAGAACCATTCCTCCCAAATCAAGAAATTAATTTAATATATTCTTCTCATGGTATAGTTGCTCCTCATGGTAGAGAAATCGCCTTTGGACCACGTAAATTTTGTCTTATAACAGGAAGTTAATAAGATCAACCCCCTCTATAAGTTCATAAATATTAAATCTCATCTGCCTTTGTTGTTACGTAGCAAAACATTTTCTCTAATCATTATAGGAAATAGAGTTAAAATCTCCACCAAAACACAATTTATCATGTGTGACTTTTTTCATTATTGATAATAACTATCCCTACAAAGTCTTCTTGCCATTCAAACTGCATGGTGTATAGACATTCACCACAACCTGCAACATCACAATACTACTCTATTCACTGGTACTACCACTTTGGTCGCAAAATATTTGTTATCCTACATTGTACGTAACCCAATTTGTCATGAAACTTGAAAAAGAAAATGGAGTTTGAATTTGAGTTGATAGTGGGGTGTGGCTAGGAGAAGAAGAATCTAAAGAAGAGAAATCAGTGGAGAGAATAACTGAGAAAAAGAATAAGATCTTCTATAAAAAGTGTACAATAGGAATGCTAGCAGCTGTATTTTTTACCCATTTCTATAGTGTGTTGGAGAGTGTTGCTAGCACCCTTCAAGTGTGCAATATCATTTGTGGAACCTTTTAATCTTATTAATTTGAACTTGGTCACGGTGAGCTACATGTAAACGTCGCATACGTTAGTGTTCACCCCTCTTATATTATATTATATGTGAACTTCATATAAGGATGAATCATTCCGACAAATCCAAATTCAAATCCTAGCTGAAACCATCCTTAACCACACTTTACTTACCTCTCGAACAAACTTTAAATTACTAGAATATCATTCCCTTGAGAATTGGAGTGTGGATCAAATGTCGTCTAAATTTGATGAATTCTATACTTATGGTTATGGATGTCCTTGATATATTGATAACAAAATAGAAGATGAAATTGTTGTAATATGTTTTTTTAACCTCCCTACCTTAGTATATGTATATTTTCTGAAAAAATGTATATTTTCTCAGCTCTTGTATGTCGGAGAAGAATAAAACATATGCCAAGAAGAAAGTTCAAGTAAGCGAAAAAGTAGTAAGAAAAAAAGACCAAGACTAATACAAAATATTTCAACATTTACTACAAAGAAAATAGTATTTTTCTCCAAATATTTCTCATGTTAAAAAGCATATTTTACGTTTGATAATACTTTTTAGAAATGCTACGAAGGAAATCCATCCCGAAATTTACAAATGGAGAAATTGATAAAAAAAAAAAAAAACACCAATGACATGCTTTGTAGTTGTACTCATGACTCGAATTCCCCCGCAAGACTCCTTTTGTGAGAATTAGTATCATCCAATACTTTTACGTGACCCTAGCTACATTTTCTTTTAAGAAGCCGGAATAAATATTTTTAAAAACGATGAAAATCATTCAAGCATAAGGTGTGTCTCAAATGGACTCAACAAAGTCAAATTACAGACATATGCAGATACAAAAAACAAGAAGTCAACAAAACGACTTTAAGATATTGAATAACCCATACAAGTTGCTGAATTAAACCACAAAAACTTAAAATCTAAAAATAAGTTGGTTTTTGAGGCTTCAACTGCTACAAAAAATGAAGCTTGTTCCCATCAAGTCAATGATCAAGAGACAATTCTTTGTTGAAAAAAATATTAGAGTATCGCTCCTTCCATACAAGACAACCAGATCACTTGGAGACAATGATAAATATTTCTCCTGAATAAATGAGGTCCACAAAATTGTACGGCATGCATGCAAACATCAATCGGAAGAACACAAGAAATCACCGACCAATGTAGAACACAAGTCCAAATGCTTCCAAAAAATTCAGATTCCAAGAACAAATGATTAATAAATTTCTCTTCTCTTTCTCACAACCACTAGAGCACATCAAAGTTCCTGAATGAACACAATGTTGCTTTGAAATCCATTATTTATAATCTAGTGCCGTTTTGTTAGACTCATGTTAAACTATGGTTTTTTAAGCGCATTGAAGGTGTTTAAGTGTCTTTCATACTAAATATATTGTTTGTAAATGTGAGTTAATTAGAACCTTAGATTAGCTTCAAGAAAAGTTTCTTTAAGGAATGTGGAGAAGGAGCTAAAAAATATGATTAAATCTCGTCTCCATTTGAAAGGAAGATTAGTCTTAGAGATGTCACTTTTGGTGTAATGTCTGTGCTTCACTTTAATTAAGTGCATGTTTGAAAGACAAGACGTAGGATTACAATAGTAGAATGTTTGTTTGTATAGATGTACGATCAATAAATGTTCATCAAACTTTTTATGGATTTTGTTCAATTCTTACTTCCTTAAGATAATAATAAGATCTGAATATACATGAAATAAATGGTTGTTAACGAGTGTTGATCAAGCAAGGTTGATATAGTTATTTGACAACATACCCGCTAAACAAAAACAGGTAGCTTTCATTTTCACACTTAATCATGTCACAAATTTTCTTTTTCAGTGTAGATCCACACAAATTATGCAGCGAATAGTCATATTTCTAGTTTGACATCAACAAAATGGACTTGATAACCTAACTACAATTGGTGACTTAATAAAATCGTCAACTACAACGATGAAAATGTGACCATCATGGGGACACACATTAGGAGCAAAGCTTCAATCAGTATTTGCTTTGGATTACGATTGTTATTGAACAGTTGTTAATTTTTATTGATGGAATCAAAATTTCAAAATGTTTTTTTTTTTGGATGGGTCAAAATTGATTTGAGAGGTTGTAAAATTGATTTTATCACGTTTAAATGCTTTAAAAGAGAGTTAGTTTTGCTTGTAGAATTGATAGTATTTGAGGTTAGAATTTGCCTATGTTTGGAATATTTTTTGCGTATGATTTCTTGTGTCCCAGAGCATGTACAACATGAAATTAGAGAAGCTACCAAATGTAGTCTTTTCAACGTATTTTGTCCTCACTCGCACGTTTTCTGGAAAACTTTCCAAAAGGTCATCTGTCCCAAAATTGATACAAGTCAAGTACACTTAACTGTGGAGTTCTTATGGTTTGGGCTACCGAAAAGAAGATGTATCTTGTTGATATAGGTAGTATCAAACAGTTCTTATAAGCATTCCTTCAACCATGCAGTCTCATAGCTCATGATCCCTCTCATTCCGATGTGATTCGGTTTTGCCTAGAAGCTGCCAGGAGCCTGACCACTCCCTGCCCTCGTCAGCCTTGGGCATTACATGCCCACCAAGCGGAGGCGTTACATGCCCATCAACTTCTGCTTGGTTTGTCCCAGAACCACATCGTACTGGGAGAGGTCTGCTCTGATACCACTTGTAATTAACATCTCAAACTGCTTTCAGGATTGTCAACTGACCCCACAAACCAACACGAGTGTTTTCATTGTGTTTTTTCCTCACTCGCACGTTTTCCGAAAAACTTCCCAGAATGTCATCTATCCCAAAATTGTTCCAAGTCAAATACGCTTAACTGTGAAGTTCTTATGGTTTGAGCTACCTAAAAGAAGATTTTCTTGTTGATATAGATAATACCAAACAATTCTTATAAGTCTTGATTAAACCATGTAGTCTCATACTTGCATGGCCTCAGGATCCCTCTCATTCCGATATGATTCGGTTTTCCCTAAAAGTTGCCAGGAGCTAGACCACTCCCCACCCTCGAGCATTACATGCCCACCAAGTGGAGGCATTACAATGTCCACTTAGTAGCTTTGCCTTTTAGAATCAATTTTATTCTTAAATTTATTATTAAATTCACTTTTACTGAAATACATTGAAACATAAATTATTTTATATCGAACTTATTTTATTCAGAATCCATTTAACAAAATTAGTTCAATCAAAATCAATTCTCGCTAGCACATAACAAAGTATAAACATAATCATGATAATACATTATGATTTTGCTAAACTAACCTTCAATTAGAGTATCCCTTCAAAAATTTTATTTTTTATAGATTATCTCCTACGAAAATAATTAGATTTGAGGCACGGTCGTATACTTAGTGAGATTTAAAATTTAGTTTGTCACGTTGTCATAGTCATATAGTTTCACTAGCTCAACCAACCTAATTGTTAATATGCACTTGCTTTGAAAATCCAAACATTGCCACAAAAGAGTAGTTTTGAGTTTTTGACTAATTTGTAACAAATTTTTCTTGTACTAACAAACATGCTCCTTAAATGTACACACATAGTTTCATTTTTCAAAAAACTACACGTAGCACAATAAAATACTCCATAACATAAACAACTTAAGTAGAAATTTTGGTCTTTAGCTTTAATTCAGAAAAAGGCAAACATAACCGAAAGAACCAACATTTTCTGCTAAAGGAGCTTCCCCTAATCACTTCTACATTACCACATTACATATATGTAACAAAAAATCCAAAGACTTAGATTGAATACAAAGAGAGTAGTGAAAATGGAAGCTTCTGAGGAAGAAAATGGCAAAAAAATACCAAAGTTGCCATTATTCATGAGCCCTCCACCAATGCATTCACCAGAGAGATCAGGAACAAAAACTCCACCACTTCATATCACAGCATCAATACCATTTGGTTGGGAAGAAGAGCCAGGAAAACCAAGACCATGTACTGATCTTGTCACATTCTCTAATCCAACCCTAGTCAAGTGTTTGGAACTTCCTCCAAGGTTGTTCATTGATACAAAAGTTCCATCACCTACAACAGTTTTGGATGGACCCTACAAAAAAGTGTGTTGTGATTCCTTTGGTTTTGAAAGTGGGAAACTTGGGAGTTTGATTCTTAAGGAAGAAATGGGGGTAATGAAAAAAGGGTGTTTTGGTAATTGGAGGAAAAAGGATATTAAGGTTAAAAAACATGTTTCTTTATCATCTTCTGTTGATAAGGATAATGATAATGTGGTTGGTGGTGGCATTATAGGTAGTGACAAGAATGTGAAGATGAGGAAGAAGATAAAACATTATGGTAGCTTTGAAAATCCATTTCATGCCAAGTCTCTTGTTTGGGTAAATCTTTTTAACTTTTTTAGTTAATTACTAATTTTTAACACATTGTTTGTGTAGTGTATTTTGGTTTGATTTGGGTTATGCTGATAGATTTTTTTTTAATGCTTGAAACTATAGTTATAGAAAGTTTTGTTGTATTTTGTTATAGAAATTTCTATTTGGTTCATCTGGGTTTGAATGTCAATTTTTTTTAACAAAGTTTGAATGTAAAGTTGAATAGTTGGTTATTTAGATTAAACATGTGGTGGATTTCACTTAACTTTTTTTTTTTAAGAAGATTTCACTTAACTAGTATATTGGTTTAGAGTGGAGAAAATTGTAAATATAATTCTTGTGGCTTAGTGCATGATTCACTTTGTGATTTCAAAGAATTCCAAGTATAATTGATTTTGGTATTTTTGGATGTTTTCTTTTACTAAGATTGACTTTGTTTAATTGATTCTAGTTTGAACCAATCATTTATAAACTTGTGCCACCAAATATGATTTTAACACTTAAATTTATTGTTCAATTTAAATTTAATTTACTTTCAGATGTATTGGAAGATAAATCGTTTAAACAAAAATTAATTTCACAAAATATGCACTATTTGGATTTACTAAAAAATTACATTATCAACAAATAAAAGTATCGCTGTATTAAAAAATAAAATAAAATATCGCTGTATTATTCGTTCAGTCAAATTCTAAATATGCACTATAGCCAAGATGGTCAGATCTAGTCTTTGTAAAAAAAAAAAGAAGAATAATGTTATATAAGTTTTACTCCATGCTAGTGATTTTTTCTAAAAGGTGGGGTAAATAGAAATCAGAAAATGGACAGTTTTATTTTGTGTAAAGATATGGTCCCCTAATGTTGGCACTTCTTTTGATTTTGCAGACAAAGATGTGTGAAAGATGGAAGCGTGTGGTTCCATGGAAGAGTGAAAAAGTGAACAAGTATCAGTGTTGGTGGTTTTAGGAGCTATAGTATTTTACATTGTCAAGTCAAAATCAATTATATGCATGATGACCACAACATATGTACCATGTTTTGCCTAATTTGTCTTTTACATATCTTCACCAAATCAAATGTCACAGGTCTCATTCAAGGTCTATTTCTTCTTCTGTTGCTACACCACTGTCTGTGACACTTTACATTGAAAGCTGCTCAACCTTGTTTAATTCTAACCATATTAATCTTTTATTTTAAGATTTTTATCTTTTTTTTTTCTCAAAATTTTATTTGATTTAGGAAACTAAAATACAGTTTTGTTATTTTGACACATAAATTAGACATCGAGTTATATGAGTTAATAGATGGTTAATGAATTTAACAAGCGATAATGTGGAGGAAATTAAGAATAACATTTTTGAGTGAATTATCAACTTCGTCATTGAATTTGCAAGTATCAGCCTAAATCAACTTCGTCTCTGAATTTGTAAAATGTCAATCAATTTCGTTATTCCAATTAATTGGGTGTTAACGGAGCTGACATGACCGTTAACCTCACATGGACTGCCATGTCAGACGTCACACAAGCAGAGACTAATATGGTTGATTGTAACCAACATTTTCAAGGACTAATTTGCAGAAAATGTAAGAATGTCATCTTCCACAACGTCTCTCTTCCCTAATGGCTATTTCGTCCCCAAATGTATAAAATTGGAACCCTAATTTTACAATCTTTAATCCACGCTCCAAAATTCCCAAAAATTCTTTCAATAATTAGTGGTAACATTCTTCCCCAATTGAAATAACCTCAAACCCTAATTTTTAGATTGAATCCAAAATCAAAAATCCCCAAAATTCCTTCAAACAAAATTGTTGTAATTGAATCTGAAATGATGGGGTGGGTGTATGGGCCAAAAATGTTTAGAAAATCGATCTTCATGTTCAAGTCAAAGGAAAGTGAGAAGGAAGTTGTTTGGAGGGTGAGGTTGATGGACAAAGTTGATATTTTAGGAATTGAGCTTAGGTTGATTAAGTTTTTGATAGTCATGGTTTGCTTGTTTGAGTTTGTAAACATGCTTCTGAATTGTACTAGACGTGTGTAGTGTTGTAATGAAAAGATGTTGAAGATGAATCTTCATGTAACCCAAAACATGTTGCATTGAAAGATGTTGTAATGTCGTAATTTGTTCTCTTGTTAGTGAAGTAAGAGCAAGTACAGTACATAGATATGGAGAGACTGATCAGCTTCCACCCGCATCTCTTTCTCATCACCTCTTTCTTAGTGTTAGTTGCTTCTTCTCTTCTCAACCAACCAAAACGTGCATAAGCACCCTTTGTTTTCGTCTCCTGGTTTCATGCCTCTGCCGCCGGATCATACTCCAACATCAAAATCATGTTATTGTGAAGAAAAGTTGGCTAAAAATTAACATGCTTTTAACGAGAAGTGAATTAACTTCATGGTATAAAATTTGGATCCCATGATATTTTGGGTAGTTTCAGTTTCTCAACCATCAAAATACACCTAAATTATCATATTTTAAGTTCTTGAATTTTGGCAAAAAAAAAAACTCTTCTTCACCAAACAAGGTTTGTTTTACATTGTTGAAACAAATCACAACCCTCTATTTCCATTTCTTCCGATAGCTCGAACAAAATACAAAAATAATGAATACAAATCATTCATATAATTAAACTAAGTTCATTTGTGGATGTAATTAGAACTATTGTTGCTAGAGTGATATATGAAAAAAAAATAGAGTTTCTTACCAAAACAAAATTACTATATTATATTTAATTAAGTTAACACCTTTTACTTCACAAGTTGAGAGATTGCTATTCAAATTTATGAAGGACAAAAAATCACATTTCGGTTTGCAAAAGAATTAGAAAATAAAGTTCGGTTTAAAATGTTGATTTTAGTTCAATTCGGTTCGTAAGCAACAAAAAGGTTAACTGAATCATAATTATAGTTCACTTCGGTTTAGTCTAAACTACGTTTGGTTCAATTTTCTTGAACGGTTAAGATGGTTCGGTTTGGTTTTCTTTAAAAACCAACCCATGCCCAGGCATAAAGACAATGTAGGAACAATAAACTAGTTGTTTAATATGTCTAGTAGGTTTTGTTTAATTTGGACCCATAAAATTATGGGTGCAAAATGGTCCCATTTAATGTGTGCCATTGATATAATATTTAATATAACCAGTGGCCAGGATTGAATATAGGCAACCTGTTATATAGGTGGATGATTTAACTCTAACATATTTGCTTTAGTGGCATAAAACTTTTCAATAATTCCTTTTTGTTTTAGATTGAATAAAAAAAAAAGAAGCCATGGCCTGCCTCTCAAGATACACAACATATGGAGTAGTGAAAACATGCAATTCATCATTAATATGTATTATAAACTACTATTTTTTGACAAATTGTTAATAATAACTTGTAATTTTTTTCCTTAAAGAAAACTGTAACGTTTTCTTGTAAGCATTAACATGGCTTCTTCAAGCAAGAGCAAGAGCAAGACACGCTGAATAAGATATGCAAACAGGGACTGCAGTTGCTCAGCAAGGGCTGAAATAGACTGTATTACACTTGTCAAGAAAAGGGTTGCAATAAATTTATTGTATGGCGTGAGCCTATGGAGATCTGTTGATAGGTTGCACAAGGAATGTGTCTACACCCAAATTTGCAAGAAATGAAGAAGATTTTGCCAACTTGAGAAATGAATTGATTGCAATGAAGGCTCAGGTGAAAGCTTTGAAGACTCGTCTTAACACTAATAATATAGCTTTGTCCACTGTCAAGTAACTTGTGATTGGAATTATTTTGCTTTTGTTGGTTGTGGTGTTTAACATCACAAAGAGATAATTTAGCATGTAAGCATGTAAGCATTAACATCATAATATATATTTTATAATTTTCATATGTTATGAGGAGTCTACTAAGATTTAGTTATCTATGGGAGAGGAAGTGTAATTACTAGAAAACCGGAGAAAACCCACTACAACAGGTTATCTTCGACACTAACTTTATCATATCTCGATCCTTCATCATATAAACACACTATAGAGAATTAGTGTAGACAAGATACTATGTAAGCCGGATTTTTTTCACTAGAGTGAAACCAGAGATGTGACATTGCGCCATGTCCTCCATTTTTTAAGTTGTCTGATAGTAAATATTTGTTCAATATGAAGATCCATTCATATGAACCAATAAGTTGCTACTTGGATTGGCTATTGTGTGTTTGGATTTTGTGAAATGAGCGGAATGAAAGAGTTTTCAGCAATAAACAATGCTCTATATCGCAAATGTTCGATCAAGTAAAATCATATTCCTTGTGGCTGAAAGCTTGTAATGTTGTTTTTAGATTTGGTACTTATTATTGGTGGTCGAACCCGCTCATTTGTTTGGGTATCGACTAATTGTTTTGTAACATTGGCTACACTGTATTCTTTCCCGTGATTGTTTTGGCACACCTTGTGCTGAAGCAATTTTGGTTGTGGTGTTAATATATTTCATTTTGGCTTTGTTCAAAAAAAAAATTGCTATTGGGATAGACATATTTTTCTTGAAAATAAATAATAATTTGGTCTAGACTGCGACGATACCTTTAAACATGTGTTATTCGGATTAAAATTTGAAGTACAATTCCAACAAAAATGTTTCTTTATTACTCAACACAAATATTCGTTGGATTTGAAAACACCCTCTTTAGAAGTTGAATATAATTTTAAAATGGTCGAAGTATAATTTTAAGAATCTTTTTGAGAGAGTAATTTTAAGAACCTATAATACTATGGATCTTGCAAGTTCAAATCTCTAATTTTATTTTACCATTTTTAGTCTCCACCTTTTATAAAACTAGGTGCTTTTAGTCATGGGCAGTCACAGGTAGAAGAGAGTGGAGGCAAATGCCTACACTTGTTTTTTGAGTTTTTATTTTTTTTACCATTTGATCCACATCCATCACTTCACCATTAACGCACAAACAACACACTTCTTTTTTCTCATTAATATTTTGTTCCTCATTCCTTGGTTTAACTCTAAGCATCCTCCATTCTTGCATCTTGTGCTTTCAATTACTCTCAAGTCTTCTCCTCCTGTCATTCTTCTCTCTTCCTCTATTAAATTATTGACCTTCTAAGATGTAGTCTCCCTCCTCTTTTTTATTTTTTTTTTAATTTCAATATATTTTCCATCTTATGCAATTTATAAAATCCTCTGTTTGCTTGGACAATAAGGAACCAACAAAATCAACCTCCATCGTCTCAGATTTAGTCACCGTTTCTAGACATGCTTTAGAATTTTTAATGTATACCTCTAGCATTCCTTCTGTATATGTTTTCTTCATAGTAGTAACCTGAAAGTCATAATGCAAATTATCAGATGAATCATATTCTCATCACCAAAGTAATTGCTGAACAATAGCGGTTCAGCAGGGCTATAGTGCTATAGCCGCTAATTGACAACATTGCACAAAAATGAGTATCCTCTAATTTAACTGTTCATGTGCTAAAACTTTATCAAATCCATGGTGCCGTGCTTAAATAAGAAATTGAAAATTTACAGTTAAAATGTGTGAAACTAACAGCATCATGAACAAATTCATCAACAGTGACAAGTCCAAGATCATCCAATTTTGATGTTGCAAATGCAGATTGGTGACAAGCGAATTCGGGAGCTCTTCTTGCATCTTCTTGGACAAAGTAACTATTGGCAGCTCTATGCCACATAGTCCTCACTTCTGTTGCTACCATTACTTATCTACTATTTTTTTCATAATTTCTAATCTGTCCAAAACAAAAATGCATGTAGAATATAGTAATTCATATGAATCTACTAATGATATTTTTGGTTTTATGTGTGAATAATTATTATACACCAACATCAAGTGTTAATCATCAATCATATTATGCATGCCAATAATAAGAATGGACAACATTATTTCAAAAGGCAATGTGCACATTCTAAATAAGGAAAAAAAAAAGTAGTCAATTTTGAAGAATAAAAAATGAATAGAGTTTTGGACTTTCTTCACTCACATATACACATAGACAGAAGTTGCAATTACAAAATATCTTGAAAGGGTGGTAGTATATAGTTTACAATATAATGCTTGAATTTGAAGATATACCAAAAACAAATGAGAACGGTGAACAAAAAATCAATGAAAAGACAGAAAATCTTCACAAAAAAAGGATTGTTTCTTTAGAAGTACTTTATATCCTTTCATATGTTCTTTAAAATAAAACAAAAAAATCCTTTCTTAGGTTATTTTCTTTTAATATTTTTTTTAACAATATTTTCATTTGAATCTTAATCACCCTAGATGCAGATTGCAATGTCTCTCACGTTATTACACAGTTCTTGGAAGAAAAAAAGGATAGTTTTCCCCACCAAAAGTGATGGGCTATCTTACATTATTAGTTTCTTCGGTTTACTTATAAATAAAAATGGTTAAATATAATTTTTATCTTACAAAATGAATAAGTTATAGTTTTGATCCTGGTAAAGATTTTTCTTTGGACAATCAACTTGATCACGGATTATCACTCTCCAAATTGGTGCCTAACTATTCCCACATTGAACTATTTTAGTCTCACTATTGATTGATTGTCATGTTTGCATGTGGTGTTAATAGTCCCTGTAGTGTGAAAATACTTGATGTATCGTATATAATATAGTCCTTTAATTATATACAAGAGTTGTAAACATGACAGAAAAAAGAAAAAAGTTTACGCAAAACAAATCAAAACAATTTAAAAGTAATACATATAAAATTATAAAGACTAATTTTTACAAAATATTTGAACTATACGGAAAGAATAAAATAATGAATGACTAGCACAAAGTGAAACCAAACTGAATCCATTAGGTATTCAGATTTGATCGTCAAATGATACATAGCTATTTTTCTGTTTGAATTAGACATATACTTACGAGTTTGTTTGGTGTCAGAATGAATATATGGAGCTTATTTGGAAAAAATGTAGCTATCATTTTTAGACTTGGTAGATAAATGCAGATTTTGGTTCATATATGTTGTTTACCGCAAGTACATGTGTTGTACTACCTATAATTTGAACAAAAATTAATAGAAATTTACCTATTTTATTTATTTATTTGAGAAGATAACTTACACATATCTTACACATAACCTCTAATTTGAACTAACGTTAATGGGAATTTATTGTGACTTGTTTGTCATTATCTCCATTTCTCTTTCAATATTCTGTTATTTCTGTTACGGAAGTTGTTTAAAGTTTTAAGAGATTATAGTATGGATTTTATAAACAATTTATATTGTCATTGGATAATTGATTTTGTTTTCCTTATATCGAAGTGTTAGTAACTCTCAAACTATGATTATATAGCAACCGTCAATCACATCCATTGTTGAGGGTCTCCAGATTATCATTTTATGCTATTACAACTTGTATTATTTATTTATTTTTAAAATTTATTGGTGCATTTGTTTTGTACCATATGTCGATGCATGTTTTTGATTTTAACAAAATTTGGATTTTTTTTTGTAAAATTTGGTCTTAAAAACCGGTTTTAACAAAAAAATATCTGGTTTAAAACTGGTTTCTAAACCAATAAATAACCATATTTATCTGGATTAAAAAAACCGGATACTTTTTTAAAACAAACCATATCCATTTATAAACCGATTTTGTAAAAGTAACCAGTTATATATCCATAATCGGTTTACAATAAAATATGGTCATGGTTAGAAATCCAAAACCATATCAGTGGTTTATATATGGATATGGTTTGATCGGTCAAAATATCCGACCATGCACACCCCTAGTCATCTAAGAATGACAAGGACAACGTAAGAACGAAAAACTAGATTTTTTAATATGTCTAGTATACATAAATATTTGGCGTATCAATTTTTTTTACTAATAGCAAGGTACTCTGTGCTTGCACAATTGTCTTTTGCTTTTCACCACCAAAAAAAAGTTGTCTTTTGTTTTTAATGAAAAACAGGAAAGAAAGAAAAGAGGAAAAAAAAAAAAGACAAAGATAAATAAAAGTCCAAGGAAATAATTAATATTGATGATATTTATTGTCTAAGTTCAAACAAGTATTCAAAATAATGAAAAATTATAAAAGTTTATAGGCAGTTATTTAATATAATTTAGTTATTTCATAGATAAGTTATAAATAATATAGTAAATTACACTCTCCTCCCCTCTTATGTTAAAACATACACTCCCTCCCTCTTATTCAAAATATATTAGAAAATATTTTACTCCCCTCCCCTAAGAGAAGCTTGAATTACATTCTCCTCCCCTCTTATGTTAAAAT
>Ga0099826_10001025_pt1 | contig 15717 bp, 14 predicted proteins | sample Mtrugardesep15_FD_76830 | JGI IMG/M metagenome (GOLD analysis project Ga0099826, IMG submission 76830) | Root nodule microbial communities of legume samples collected from California, USA - M. trunc garden sep15 | ecosystem: Host-associated > Plants > Roots > Nodule | place: USA: California... | reverse complement strand
TATATATATATATATATATATATATATTGATGCGTAACAAACATAGACAGGTTTACTGAAGTGATGATGTGACCTTAGCATTAAGAGAAGACAATAACTCGTCAGAAACACGAATTGAGAAGACATAAACGTTGATTACGTCAATGTGTTGATCTCTCTCTCTCCTCTCTCTCTCTTTCTCTCACACACACACACACATTTTCGCTATCAGAGAGTGGAAACACTCTCTCGTAGGTTCTCTTGCACAAACAAGAAGAATTGAGAGTCGTAGACACACGATCAGTCGTTGAGGTAGAAAATATGATAGAGGGTTAGAATTTTCTAGTTGATCCATTTATTTATTTAAACATGTCAGTTCAAAACAATTTTTTTAAATATTATTAATAGTCGGGCTTAAGTCCAGTTGGTCTGGCCGACCCATGTAAAATACAGGCTAAGTGGAATAGTCCAATACAATATGATCACTTTGTGCCTTTTATTTAGACACTAAATATGAGTATTTGTCTCAGTTAAAATTGGAACATTGATTAGTCATGTTGTGACAGTTTAACCCCTTAGAGAGAAATACATGAATAAGATAATAAAACATTATAAATTGTTATAGGAAAAAGATAAATTATTCTATTAAAAATAACAAATGTATTTATTTTATTGATATTTGCCAATAATCTTAAGGGTTAATATGTTTTTACCCCCCTGTAATTTGGAAGAGTTCCGGTTTATCCCCCTGTAAAAAAATTGTTTAGATTCCAACTTTGAAAAATGAAGATTCTTCAAAAAACACCACCGACCCCATTTGACACACTCCACTTGATGACGTGACACGCCACTGTGTAATTAATTTAGTTTTTTTTTTTAACTTGACATGTAATTTTTAAAAAAGATAAAAAAATTTAAAAATCTGAAATTTAATTTTCAAAAAATTAGAAAATCTAATTTTTTTTTTCAAAAATAAAAAAAATGAGAAAAAACATTCAGATTTTTTTTTGAAATTTAAAAAAATAGAAAAAAAATGGATGTTTTTAGAATTAAAAAATTCTGAAAATTTTTTAAACAATGAAAAAAAGTCTGGAAAAACAAAAAACATTATGGTAAAAAAATAATGTATATAAATTTTCGAAAAAATTATAGAAAAAAATCCGAATTAAATTAAAGTTATAAAAAAATTCAAAAATATAAAATTATCTATTTTTTTTATTTTGAAAATTAATTTCCATAATTTTATTTTATTCGAAAATATAATCTAGACAAATAACATGATACAATGAATATTGATTGACACCGATATATAAGTCATGTTATACTGTTAAATAACAAACCTTTAATTTTATCCTTCAATATTTAATTTTGAAAGAAAAATCTGAACTTCTTTTTTTTTAAAATTTCGAAATATATTTTCTTATTATATTAACAAATTTCAAAATATTTTAAGTTCCTGAATTTTTCATTTTTTTATAAAATAAAACTTCTTACTTTAAAAAAAATGTGATTTTTTTCCAGAAATTTTTTATTTTTAAAATTTTTTCCATAAATTTTTTCATTATTTTTAATTTTACTTGATTTTTTTTTCTTTTTTTACTAATTTTTCCAATTTTTTATTTTTATTAATTTTTTTCAGAATATTTTTCATTATTTCTCATTTTTAATAAAAAAACCATAAATGCCACGTGTATCCCATAAAAACAAAAATAATTATACATTCAGCGTGCCACGTCATTCGAAAAAGGTGACGCAGCGTGTCACATTAGCGAAAATGCACAATCAGCTGGGCCAGAGGTGGTTTTTGGAAAATCTTCATTTTTCAAGGTTGGAATATAAACAATTTTTTCACAGGGGTAAACCGGAACTCGTCCTAATTACAGGGGTGTAAAGACATATTAACCCTAATCTTAAAGCAACATAAAAAGAAATGAGAAGAATAATGTTTCTTTTTTGTTGGTTAAGTAGGCTAATGATTGAAACTCACATATTTATATATAGAGAAATAAAAAGTCTGAGGTTTAAACTCTGCATAATATTGTCATTGTAGTTCTTACAAATTGAAATGTACTTTCAAGATGAGTAACATATTTTCATATATAACTTTAGTCAGGTTATATATAGGCTCGTATCATTAGAGAGACTAATCGATGACTCAATTTTTTTTTGGGTACAAAGGATTGATGACCGATTTATTAGCTGAATATGGTTTGAATCTTGGCCTAATTCATTTTTTTTTTTTTTAAGTTTGTTCTTCCTTTTGTTTCTACTATTTGTTGATAGAATCTACGTATATTTCTATGAGAAATGATATTTGTACAATTATTTTATGATAATTTTTGAGAAATTTTTTATCTTATATTCACATTATATTTTTATTCTCTCTACTTCTTTTTCTTTTTTTTTTCTATTATTTTTGATGAATAAACAAAATTATTAAAAATTATTATAAAATAATTATACAAATATTATTACTCTATTTCTATATACTTCTGTTCATAAAAAATGGGACAAAGATGTGGGCAGCATGTTACATGTGTGTTTCACCAAAATAAAAATAAGATTGATCATGTGTATTTAATTTAAATAATTTTGTCAATATAAAACAATATAACTAATTCTGCAATTTGCAATCCAACAGCTGCTGTGATGTGATAAGTGGGCCATATTGGAATCAGATTCTTTGATTGTTCAAAAGATAAAGATATCATCTACGTGAGTCTCTCGCCTCCCAAGTATATTTTTAATTTTCTTTCAAAAAGAGTATATTTTTAATTTCTCTTTCAAAGGAAAACAAGTATTCCCTTCGTCCTTATAAGCTCTTGTTACCTTTTTCACATTTCTTAGAAAAAATTATTAATGCAATTAATGTGTATGTTACGTATATTACTATTATTAAATTGTCATTTGTTTATACTATGTGATAAATTTGGCTTTTTATATTTCAAGGCAAATTAATAACATATGTTTAAGAAAATAATAATAAATACATCTAGTAATTCAAAAAAAGATTTATATTTAAAAATATATTTTTGGTCAAATAAGTGCTTATATATAAGTACGGGAGGAAACATGTTTTTAATTTTAGAAACGCTATCAACACTTCTTTTTTGTTTTAATAATTTTCATTCTCTTATTAACTTAAAAATTAAATGGGGGAATGTATTATCAATAGGGGAATTAGTCACTTTAATCTTTAGATGAGAAATGAGTAATTACTTTGGTCTCTGAATGTAGAGAAATTGCAAAACAGTCTCTGAATGTACACTCTGTTGGTCATTTAAAGGACTAAAGTGACCAACATAGTCTACATTCAGGGACTCAATTGACTAACTGAGTCTACAATCAAAGACTATTTTGCAATTTATCTACATTCAAAGACTAAAGTGACGACTCATAATATCCCATTATCAATAAAAGAAAGAAAGTGTGCATAACATTTCTCTTTTTATTTTTCCACTTTTGTCCTTGTTCCCAAACCTAACCACCAATAAGAAGAAACCATGTGTAGCTTATATATAATTGGACTTCTTTAGCATGTATGTATAGGCAACCATATGACCCTCCACTTCAGAGTTCAATTGTAAATAAGGTTTGTCCCCTATCTCTCCAAATTTTCCATTGGCTATTAGTAGTACGTACATGTAACTGTTTTTTTTGTAGAAATAAACCTCTAATATCCGATTCTTACTTTATAAATTTATTTAGTTTAAATTATTGAATATTTGAGAATCTCACTTCCTATTTGTACTGATGCACTTGTTTTGAAGTAGTGTTTGGGTATTAGCTTGGTACGTAAAAAGAAAAATCATGGAGATGAATTACAAAAATAGGGTTAAAGGGAAAGTGGTTTTAATGAAGAAAAGCTTGTTGGATTTCCATGACATCAAAGCAAACGTTCTTGATAGAATTCATGAGTTTTTGGGCAAGGGTGTTTCACTTCAGCTCATTAGTGCTTCTGCTCCTGATCCAGGTTTTTCCACTCTCCTTACTTAATTTCACCATAAGCTAGTACTACTATAAGATATAAAATGCTTGTACATAATAATTTTAACTTGTTGATCATAAGAAGAAGAGTGAAGAAGAAGCAAAGGATCTGAAAATATTGAATAATGACATCATTTTCCTGTTGCAAGTTGTAAAGCTGTAATGAACAAGAGCCAACTACATTATGATCTTTTTTCTAGTCTTCTGTGTATAATAAAAATCTGATTCGGAAAGAAATATTTGTCTGATACTTCTTTTCTTGTAAAGAAAAATTATAATAAATAAACAAATAATTTTAACAAACTAAACTTATTAAGTATTTCTTTTAAAAAAAAGCTTATTAAGTATACCATAAATGTTAAACAAAAATAATGACTTGACGGTGATATATTATTAATTAGAATATATATATTAATCAGTCCATTGGTTCCACATTATCGGTTATTCTAAAAATTTCACATATAATAAGAAATACAATTAATTTCATATAAAAAAGATAATTATGAGTTAGGAGTATTTTACAAAAATACAATTATGAGTTGGAAAAAGATAAAGTAATACTCTCTGTTTCAAAATGAGTGTCGCTTTAGTCAAAAATATTTGTTTCAAAATGAATGTCGCTTTACATTTCCATTACAACTTTAATTTTTTTTTCCAACTTTACCCTCTTCAACTTTTCTCTCACACAATTTTCAATGCAACTTTAAGTTTGTCTTTTTTTTATAAAGTAAGGGTAGTTTAGTAAAAGTGTTATGTCTAATGATTATTTCATTCAATTCCTTAATCTGTGTGCAATGGGCTAAAGCGACACTCATTTTAAAACGGAGGGAGTAAATAGTAAATGACATAAGAGAAAATAAGCATTAACTATTCATTGGTATTGTAAAATGACATATAATTTAGAACAATTTTTTTCTCACTAGAATGACATATAATTTGAAACGGAGAGAGTAGTGATAAAATTTAGAAGAAAAACCACTAATATTACATTTAATTTTTATTTTTTTTTACAAAAATATTACATTTAAAGGTAAAAGTGACTCTCAATTGAGGCTGATTTTTCTTCTTCAAATGTGACACTCGTAATAGAATTGATAAAATACATATCCAATAATTTGCTGTACTCATCCTACTTACTTTTTAAGATTTTGTTTGTGATATGAAGTACTTTTGTTGTGAATTATGTTAGTTTAGCAGAAACAATAATATAACTAAACTTTTTGGGTTTGTTGTTATTAGCAAAGGGACTGAAAGGGAAACATGGAAAAGTGGCATGCCTGGAGAGGTGGATGTCAAGCATATCATCATTGACAACAGCTACAGACACAGAATTCTCAGTTACATTTGATTGGGATCATGAGAAGATGGGAGTTCCAGGAGCATTCATAATCATAAATAATCACCATAGCCAATTTTACCTCAAGACAGTAACCCTAGATGACATTCCAGGACATGGTCCTATAACTTTTGTTTGCAACTCTTGGGTTTACCCTACTCATCGTTACACACATGATCGTGTTTTCTTTGCAAACAAGGTAATTTTTTAATTTCAAACGGAATAAAGTTGTCAGATTTATTTATTGTTTTTTTACTCATAAATATTCCCTTTGCTAAAGTAAAGCCTGTGACAACTAAGCTTGGGTTTACTTACTACTCCACATGGAATGTATAGAAAAGGTGGTATATGGGTAATAAAGTCATAGCTGAAAATTATTTATATATAGAGTAAAAATAATAAATAATATTAACCAAAAAAAATAAAAAAAAATAATGCGAACAAAATAAATATAAATATTGGAGGATGTCTGTGTCAACGGTCAAGTTGAATTCAATGGCTTTGGAGGATTGTTAGACTTCATTCAAGATGTATGGTTGGATTCTAATAAATAAATAGAACAGTTACTTTTGACAGAAATAAATACAGATATATTGGTCGTTAGTTGCACTTGTTTATCAATTCAACTTTAAATTTTTATATAACATAATTTATTATGAACAAGGATGAGTTTGAACTTCCTTCAAAAAAAAAGAAAAAGGATGAGTTTGAACTTGAAAGTAAACGTAAATCCTTCTGTTCGTAAATATTTATTGAATCATAATATTTTCCTTTTTTTTTTTTTAATATTAGTCATAATATTTTCCTTGAACACTAAACCTATTTTCTTCCTAAAAGTAAAATAAAGGAAACTTTGATTGTAGTATCTCCATTCTCCACAAGAAAAAAAAACTTTGATTGTACTATCTTTTATTTCAAAACTCGTAGATAGATACAATATAAAAAACAAGATATTTGACAAAAAAAAAAAAAATTCGTTCGTTTCTGAAAGACGCAACAACTTTTTGTTTGGATTTTCTTTCTTCTATTTATTTTATTTGGACCACAAATAATTTTTAAGATATAATAGTACATTATTTATTTTGTATTTAATAAATATTCTCTCTCTATCTATTACTATTAACTCAATCTTAATATCTTCTATATTGTGTCTCATTTTCTTACGATTTTATTATACTATATTTTAAAATATTATTACTACAAGTTAAAGTTTTTTTTTTTTAATATAAGTTGATTCAATTTTAAATTCTGATTAGAATAATTATTGATTAGACATTACTTATTTTCGAATAAAATTAACTAAAAACGAATTTAATTTCATTTGATTCTTCCATTCCATATTGTGATATGATAAACGTAACATAACATAATTTGTTACATAACAAAAGAAAATAAGAAAAAATTGGAAACATTTTGATTTGTTTTGTAAATGAAGTTTTTGATTTGAAGAAACATGTTTTGAGACACAGGCTTATCTTCCATGTGATACACCGGAGCCACTGCGCAAGTTGAGAGAAGAAGAACTTGCTACCCTCCGTGGTAAAGGGATTGGGAAACTTAATGAGTGGGATAGAGTGTATGACTATGCATTCTACAATGACTTGGGAACTCCAGATGATGGTCCAGATTATGCACGTCCTGTTATTGGAGGATCACAAAACTTTCCTTATCCACGTAGAGGAAGAACTAGTCGTCCACATACCAAAACTGGTTAGCACTTATCCACACAAACATTTGAGATTGAACTAGTAATAATAGCTATATATAATGTTCATTTAACTCAAATCAAATGTGGAGTATAAACTTGTGGTTGTAGAGAACGTAAAGCGTTTAGGTATTGTACGAAAACCCTAGATGAACCTTGTGGATAAAACCTAGATGGAATTATGGATAAATGAAACTTCTAATAAAAATAACTTTTTGTTTTTATTTTGCTATAGGCATAGTGGTCAATACATATTCAAATAAACACTCATGTGGAAGAAAAAAAATGGTGATTCAAGTTCGAATTCAAAATTTTAGTTAAAATATTTTTAAGGTCAAATCATTGTAATAACACGGAGACTAATACTAATTATGTAACTAATTTTAGCCTTTTTTTTTTTATGTCTAATATTATTTGCGTGACATAGTAAAAGAATTTTACCATCCAAAATATACCTCATTATGGAACTTAATTGAACGTTTAGTAATTAAATTCAACATTATGTCTGAGTGGAATTGGACTTGAATCCTTTAAATAAGGTCACGAGTTTGAGCCTCGTGGATGAGAAGTCTGTGATTGGCATGGAAGATCTTATTAAAAGTGGTCATTCATTTTGAGACTAGTCGATAAAACCGGTGGGAAATTTGCACCAATAACTTTGTTTCCAAAAAAATTCAACCAATAAGTATTATGTTGAAAATATTTCATGGGTTAATCCGATAAAATGTGTCATTGTTGCAGATCCTAAAACTGAGTCAAGATTGCATCTCCTGAATCTAAACATTTATGTTCCAAGAGACGAACAGTTTGGCCATGTAAAGTTTTCAGACTTTCTAGCTTATTCACTCAAATCCGTTGCTCAGGTTTTGATTCCAGAGCTGAGATCTCTGTGTGACAAAACCATTAATGAGTTTGATACTTTTCAAGATGTACTTGATATTTATGAAGGAAGTTTTAAGCTCCCAAGTGGACCTTTGCATAGTAAAATTAGAGACCTTATTCCTTATGAGATTTTTAGAGAACTTGTTAGGAATGATGGTGAGAATTTTCTCAGATTCCCTGTGCCAGACGTGATCAAAGGTATATATAGCATTTCAACCTTCCTTTAATAAAATGGAATCATTGATATGATTTTTGTTTCATCAATTAATTAATATTGGATATAATTGTAGCTAGTAAGACTGCATGGAGGACTGACGAGGAGTTTGGAAGAGAAATGCTTGCTGGGGTTAACCCTGTTATCATTCGCCGTCTCCAAGTACCACTACATAATACTCCCTCCGAACTTAAATATAAGTAAAAAAGTTTATATGTACTTGTCCGAATTTAGACCAAGTACATATACATTTTTTGCTTATATTTTAGTTTAGAGCTTACAATTTTAATTAAAAAACTTATCCTTATTCTCAATATGTTTCTTGAATTTTACATGAAACATTGAAAATAAAAAATAATAATATGTTTCAATGTTTCTTCTACATGTAGGAATTTCCTCCTGCCAGCAACCTGGACCCAAGTGTTTATGGAGACCAAAACAGTTCCATCCAAGCAAAGCACATAGAAAATAGTTTAGATGGGCTCACAATAGATGAGGTACTAATAGTGATCAAAATTCACTTATTCATTGATTAAAAGTTGTATGAAAATGAAGTCAAATTCATGTTGAATGCTATAATCAATATCTATGACAAGAATCAAACTTTTTTATGTTGCAGGCTCTTGAAAGTGATAAGCTATATATATTAGATCATCATGATGCTCTGATGCCATACATCAGTAGAATAAACTCTACCAACACCAAGACTTATGCCACTAGAACACTCCTGTTTCTACAAGATGATGGCACATTGAAGCCACTGGCTATTGAATTAAGCTTACCTCATCCACAAGGTGAACAACATGGAGCTGTCAGTAAAGTTTTCACTCCATCACATGAAGGAGTAGCAGCCACTGTGTGGCAGTTGGCGAAAGCATATGCTGCTGTGAATGATTCAGGATATCATCAACTAGTTAGCCATTGGTATGTCATTCACAAAATCACTAAGCTCAATAATAGCGAAGTGTTTGAAACTTTAATAAACTATGATTCCTGTGCAGGTTATTTACTCATGCAGTGATTGAACCATTTATAATAGCTACAAACAGACAACTGAGTCTTCTTCATCCAATTCATAAGCTCTTGAAGCCACATTTCAAGGATACAATGCATATAAATGCCTTAGCTAGGCATACACTTATCAATGCTGGAGGGGTACTAGAGAAAACAGTTTTCCCTGGTAAATTTGCATTGGAATTGTCAGCTGTTGTATATAAAAATTGGGTGTTCACTGAACAAGCACTACCTGCTAATCTGCTCAAGAGGTAAGTACAAAATCCGAAAACTTCTAACACTGCGAATAGGATCACCTCATATGGTGGGAACCGATGAAAAAAATAACGCTCTTGTTGATTTAGTCCAATTTATCTAAACAAATGGTAATTCTATTTTATTTGAAACTTTCAGAGGCATAGCAGTTCCAGATTCAAATAGCCCTCATGGACTAAAACTTCTGATAGAAGACTACCCTTTTGCTGTTGATGGATTGGAAATATGGGATGCAATTGAAACTTGGGTGAGTGAATATTGTAATTTCTACTACACATCTGATGGCATGATTGAGAATGACTATGAACTCCAACTCTGGTGGAAAGAAGTCCGCAATGAGGGTCATGGTGACTTAAAGGATAGGTCATGGTGGCCACAAATGAAGACAAGAATTGAGCTCATACAATCATGCACGATTATTATATGGGTGGCTTCTGCTTTTCATGCAGCTGTGAACTTTGGACAATACCCTTATGCAGGTTACCTACCGAATCGTCCAACGGTTAGTCGTAGGTTTATGCCTGAGCCAGGTACACCAGAGTATGAAGAGCTTGAGTCAGATCCTGAATTAGCATTCTTAAAAACAATCACAGCTCAGTTCCAAACTCTTCTTGGTGTGTCACTGATAGAAGTTCTGTCTAGGCATTCGACTGAAGAGGTTTATCTTGGACAGACAGTAGACCCTGATTGGACTTCAGATGCTGAACCATTGGCAGCATTTAGACGATTTTCACAGAAGCTGTTGGAGATTGAGAATAACATCATGAAAAGGAACAAGGACCCAAGGTTGAAGAACAGAAATGGGCCAGTGAAATTGCCTTATACTCTTTTGTTTCCCAACACCTCAGATTATTCTAGGGAGGGTGGACTCACTGGTAAGGGAATTCCCAACAGTATATCGATATGAAACCATTCTCGTCAGCTCGGTTTTATCCCCTCATTGAATTCTTGCTATTTATCTTGAATAAACTATGTATCACCGACACTTTAGATTTAAGGTGTGTTTGGTCCGTGACATGATCCTAGCACACGTGGTTACCTTCAATTATTTCATTTTCTCAAATTATCATTAGTGTGAACATATAAGTGTCATGTTTGGTATTTGTGTCGGTGTTTCACAGCGAATAAATTATTTGCGTAAGCCTACCATAGTTTCAATTCTTGTATTTTATCTTATTATGCCAAGACTAGAGTGTATGAATGAAATGTATAATATCAATAGTCTTCAAATTATCATATGTTGATGCTACTTTAATTAGTTCAAGCTCATTCATAATACTTTAATTAAGTTTAGATTAGAATATGCAAAGGCAATGCATGAACGAAGGCAGAGGTGAAAAAATGACATCCATTTGATGCAAATAGCAATTGAATCATCATTCCCTGTAAACTTTGACAATAGAAACTTAATTATGGGGATCAGATTCAGAACTTGTTACACTCGAGATAGATAATGCTAGTAACACTCTCTTTTGAACATTCTCTCTAATACTTATTTTTTTTAATGGTTTAAATAATTGTGAGTCTATATTTTGAAAATTGAACCCACATAAAATGGTAGAACAATAAGAGTAGTTAAACCACAAAGTTGAATTTTTCATTTTTGTATTAGTTGTTTGATTTGGTTTTTAAATATGAGTCTTGTTAACGAGTGCCCCGTGACACTCTTTAAACATGCTAAATAAAATAATTATTCCTTAAAAATTTAAAAGTTTTGGATTTCCAATCCATTGATTACACAAACTTTTATAAAAAATTACTAAAGTCCTTAACTGGTATCCCAAAGACACTAGTTACCATTTCCTTTTAAATATTACTTTCTTCACGTTCAGTTTTATAAATTGTTATGATAAATATGCTTGACATTTAGGAGGAAAACAACAAGTAAGGAATGAATGGTGGGGCACATTTTCCTGGTCCCAATGGGGACAACATTGAGTATAAAGCATGCTCTTGTTACACGCCCTTATCATGGGAAGGGACTTTTTTCATGAATCCAATCTTTTTGTAAGACATCGAATCAAAATCACATAATCTAATTGGTCCAAGTCATCATATAATTTTATCCACATCAACAACACTCTTCCAAAATCATTAACTTACAAACTACTAGTGATATTGATCTTTCACAAGCCCAACACACTTCCCTCACAATACCACAAACAATCTTTGTATCCGATTCACAATGTCCTTGGCAACTCAAACCTCCCTCTTCACCCCACCTCTCTCTGGTCCCAAACCCAATGACCATGTCTCAGTACCATGGAAACAATCACCCACATTGTCCTTCACCAATCCAAACCATCTCAAGCTCGCAATTTCAAGAAACATCACAACATCAGCTGTTACTGAGGAAGCAACAGAAGCACCAGTTGGCTTCACCCCACCTGAACTAGACCCAAACACTCCCTCCCCAATTTTCAGTGGCAGCACTGGAGGCCTTTTGCGCAAGGCCCAAGTTGAGGAATTTTATGTGATCACATGGGATTCTCCAAAAGAACAAATATTTGAAATGCCAACCGGTGGTGCAGCCATCATGAGGGAAGGTCCTAATCTTCTTAAATTAGCAAGGAAAGAACAATGTTTGGCTCTTGGTACTTGGCTAAGGTCAAAGTACAAGATCAAGTACCAATTTTATAGAGTGTTTCCCAATGGGGAAGTTCAATACTTGCATCCTAAGGATGGTGTGTACCCAGAGAAAGTGAACCCTGGTCGCCAAGGGGTTGGTCAGAACTTTAGGTCTATTGGTAAGAATGTTAGTCCTATAGAGGTTAAGTTCAGTGGCAAGCAAGTGTATGAATTGTGAATGTGAGCTCAGCATTCTCATATAATTCTGATTTGATGTACTAATTTATGATCAAATTTATGTGAGACATGTTGAAATTGTAGTTTTTACCTTTGTTTTTATGGTTTTTTTATTCTTGATTTTATGATTATCGTGTCAACAACATGTTTTGAAATGCTAATTTGCTTTAGCTTGGTCAAGCCTATAATTTGGATCCGTGTTCGCGGCGTTGTTCGGTTTTGAAGTGTATGACTCGTTAAAATAATTCAATCTAAGAGATCAAAATTCTACTCATGCTAGTGTCTTTAAAGAGATTTAAATGTACATCTTTTTTTCTTTTTGTTGGATACAAATTTAAGAGAAACAAAAAGCAAAATAAAATAAGGGAAAACTAAAGTCTACGAAACCAAATTCCTGCGAAGTGTGCAAAGAGGAGTTCCGATAAGCCCGATGGAGGAGAGACGTGAACCAATAGCTTTAAGGTAGAAGAAACACCAAAATTAGCTAGAAAGTCGGCGCAACTATTTCTTGTGCATATGGTTTGAGCAATGGAAGCGAGCCAGGTTGAGAAGATCTTTATGTCTTGGATCAAAATGACATATTTATGGAATTTGGGAGTTGGCTCCTTGAGGATACGGGCATAATGGAGGCAATCTATATAACAAACAATAGTTTGACAATTCAGCTCTTTGGTTAATGTCATGAAGCTCAACAAGGAGGATGTCATATGTGTGCGATGTAGCCCTAAAAGCTTGAAATCCAAGACCTAGAAGAATGACGAAATAAGCCTCCAAATCCAGCTCTGATGGGATTACCTAAACAACTGCCATCAACATTAATAATGATGCAACTATGATTAGAAGAGTTCGACTTAACCAATCTATCCTTAATACTTGTGGTCAGAAAGCAAGAGAAGCAAAGATCGAGAGGGTCAGACAAGTTCTGAGTTTCCATAGCAAAACAGTAATTAGGGATTTAATATTAGAGAAGCAAATAGAGGTTTGGTTTCTCCAAGACCATCACACCCAAACAACGAAGATGTTGGAATTATGAGAAATGAACCATTGCTTGTGCTAACCGCAAGTATCCATAATAGAGAAAGACTCATTAGAGATGAAAGTCAGAAGCACTTCAGAGATGATTTGAGGTTGTACTGTCTCGAATGCAACCAAGAAAGGTTTCCTCACATGAAGAGCTACAAGGACATAAGCTACTAGGAGCAAGATTCTGATGGTACGGAAGAGATAAAGAAATGATCAAGTTAATGTAAATCTTTTTGTAAATGTTCATTGAGTTCGAATGTGTTCCCTTAATTTTATTTATAACGATAAAATAAAATAAAATAAAAACATACTATATTATATATGTTGAGGAAATAAAAGGAGAATGTATGTTCCCCTCTCAACAAAAAAAAACAAGAGAATGTTTGTTAGTGTCCTTGGGACATTGGTTAAAACACTAAAATAAATAAGTTTGAATCAAAAAATGGTGTAATTATTACTAAGATCAAAGTAAGAGCGTGTATTTTCAAGACAAAATTTCTACTAATAGATTCCTTAACCAACGCCCTTAGACCACTCATTAACTAAAAAATGGCAAATAGTAATTTTTGTCTTTGAATGTTAAGCAGGAGTCACAATAGTCCATCAATGTAGTAAAATTATTATAAATAATCATTGATTATGTACTCTATTAGTCAAAATAATCCCTAATGAGAGAACAAATGCTCATTCATATTTGCAATCAAGAAATGTTTACATCTTCCATGTCAACTCCCTCTTTTAACCATCCGTGAACTAACCCACCACACTTCAAACCTCTAAGAGCTCCAAATATTATGGTGTTAAAGGAAATATTTTAACGTCACATACCATTTTGACTAATAGGAGTGTACAATCAAAGATTATTTTGTAAATTCGCTACATAGATGACCATTGTGACTACTAAAAAAACCATTTCTTGATAGCATAAATTATGAAAGGAAAAACAGTCGACACATATGACTTGAGGTACTATTAAAACCATTTGCAATAAAATAAAATTATATGTCCCCATAAACATAGCTCAGTTGGCAAGGACATGCATTATTATATGCAGGGGCTGGTGTTCGAACCTCGGACACCCCACTTATTCTCCTTGAAAAAGGTGAATTCTAGCCGCTAGGTTACTTGACAAAAAAAAAACTAGATAGAATTAATAGACTGTTTCCTTAAAAAAAAAATTAATAGTTCGTTCACAAAATAAAATGACAACAATTTAATTATTTTTTTATTGAGATAATGTTTTTTTGTCCAAAATTTTTTAGGTGGGTTGCGTTATGAGGTTCACTAGAGTCAGACAAGCCTCATAACTTACATAGTATTTACAAATTACCTATTAAAAAGGTCAACACATCGACAACGAAAATTGAATAAAAATAAAGACAATAATTTAATGAGTCTTGTTAACGAGTGCCGCAGGGCACTCTTCAAGCATTTCAAAAGAAAAAATTATTTCACACAAAAAGTCAAACATTTTAATTTTCAATGCATTCATTACATAATTTTCAAATAAAAGTTACCGTTTAAAAGCCTTAACTAGTGTCTTGAGGACATTAGTTAAGATTTCCCTAATTTAATTTGTTTTGACATAATCTATAGCTGGTTTTTTTTTCCTAAAAAAAACTAGTTTTTGTCAAAAAAATAATCTTCTATAACTATTACTAAATGCAAAACAATTTTTTTTGGTTAACCTAATTTATTTCCAATTATATTTGTGTATGTGTGTAGGCCTAAAGCAAAAGGGCCTTAGGGATCAGAGACCTAAGATCGGTGAACCAAGCTATGTAGGATAAATGGAGGTATAGATTACTCGAAGGTAGGTCAGGTATTTAGAAGGAGATAATTTGTTCGCGGTATGGGGTTATTCTATAGATTCTTTGTAAAACATATCTTGGGATTCTTTGTGCTCAATATGGGGTTAGTTTTCACATTTACCTTTTTTGCAACACATATCTTGGGATTCTTTGGAAAACGGTTGCATTGCAACGTCTACATGGATGTGGGGTAGGTAGCAGGGCTTTGATCATGACAAGATTTTTAAAATTTCGAACATTATTATGTATTGCTTGAAAAATACATTGTGATTATGGATTTTAAAATGTATATAGCGTCAAGATAGTCAATATATACACGATTTAGCGTAGTAAAAATAGCAGACACATGGACACGTGATAATAAATTAAATCCTTAAAAAAATAAAATAATGTAGAGGCGATGCTCCCATTCCATCCAAGACACGAAATTTTTTTTATCACCAAAAATGAATCACCTCAATGAAGGGTGGAACTTATGGTCTCCCGTCAAATATACGTAAACTTGATTACCTGATGCAGTAGAATATATATGAAATTGATGCAAAAAAAGTCACCTTTTTTGTTTTTGATTTTGTTTTTGTTTTGAAAGTCACCTTTTTTTCTAGACGCAAAAACGTCACATTTTGCTTAGTAAGTAATAAGCCATCTAACATCTCTTTTCATATCAGCAAGATAACGATCGATGACTTTTTTTTTTTTTTTTTTT
>Ga0099826_10001024_pt1 | contig 15718 bp, 3 predicted proteins | sample Mtrugardesep15_FD_76830 | JGI IMG/M metagenome (GOLD analysis project Ga0099826, IMG submission 76830) | Root nodule microbial communities of legume samples collected from California, USA - M. trunc garden sep15 | ecosystem: Host-associated > Plants > Roots > Nodule | place: USA: California... | reverse complement strand
TTCAATAATGCAATAATATAAATAAAATATATATTCTAAATACAACTAAAACCCATTTTAGTAATTATATATGCAAAAGCAATTTTGATCCAAACTATCCAAACAACACAATTTTATTAAAATCACTTTCACATCAATGTAACCAAACATAAATCAATTTACATTCAACTCACTTTTGACCGAAATCAATTATATCAAAATCAATTTTATCAAACTTAATTTTTACCATCGCAGAACCAAACACATGCTTAGTTGTTCAATAATGTTGATATTCCTTCTAAATTTCAGTGGATAAACACTAAAAATTATAATTTCTTTAAAAACATAATGGAATTGAGAAAATTGTGCATAGTTATTTGAAAAAAATCAATCATTTTTTTAAGGAAAAAAATCAATCATTTGGTGGGTAAAGAATGACAAAATTGCAAGGTCGGACGTCATGACCCGAGTTCGAATCTGGGACCTCATAGTTGTGGTGTGAGTTTAATTTCAGTGGTTTACACTTCATCTAAGACAAAAAAAAATGACAAAATTGTATTAACATTATTTTAATGTTTGATAATATTTTCTTATTGGTGAATTTTTTCATATTAATTCTTTTGGAATTTGATTTGATGATATGGTTGATGATAATTGGGAATTAATCCTCTCAATTTTTTCTCTCCTGTTTTTTCAATCTTCACATCTCAACACTTAAATAACTTTCTCCTTTTTTTTTCTTTCAAATTTCAATATGATCACTTCTATATTTTAATGGTTCAGTTCCACACATTATTTCCTAAGTTTTTTCTTTTCCACTTGAGAGGATTATAATCAAGAATACCTCACTCTAATGTTCAAGGGTCGTCCCTAATAGTGTCGTCCTACCTCAATTTAGGTATCCATCAAGGTTCAAATATGAGGCTAACTACTAAACACAATTGCATTAACGATATAAGGTCCTTATGATTAATCAATAGCAATTACAATCTTCAAAGTTCTTGCGAAGTACATGTGTATTCCTTATATTCCACTCGTGAAGAAAATCCTAATTATGTGTGGAAAAATTGTCACATATTCATGTTATTCTTAGTATATTAGGATTTTGTACCATCTTCAACCTTTTATGCGAAGTACATGTACTCCTTATGTTCGACTTGTGATGAAAATCCGAAGTATGTGTAGAAAAATGGTCAAATATTTATGTTATTCTTAGTACATGTACTTAATATTTTTGTACAATATACTTAGGATTCTGTCCCATCTTCAACCTTCTTGCGAAGTACATATACTCCAAATGGTTAAACAAATGTACTCCTTTACTTATTCCATTAAGATTAAACTAATATACAAGGAAATGACTAAATCCACTATTTGAATTTGTTGATGATGTGATTAGAATCCAAATGGTTTGAATTTCAAAATTCTTTTTCCACTTTAGCAGCTACACATAGATCCTTTCAATTTCTCATTTAACCCCGTTCAGTTTATACAATCAAACCATTTTTACAATATTTTGAATTATATCATCTGAATTCACTAAAAAGTTAGAAAACGACTGCAAATTGGCTTGGTTCCTCCAAATTTTGTTTTAACATGGTTGCAAAAATCAAATCCAAAAAAAACTAATACAAGTTCGGATTATATGATCTGAAATATGTCAAACCCCCAACAAACAAGTTTCAAAGATTAATTATTGTTCATAAGTTGACGCAGTTTGGATTTTATAATCTGAACTCGTAAAATACAGGTTTGAATTAAATAATTTGAAATGTGTCAGCACAGAAAGAGTTTTTGTTCATAAGTTAACACATTTTTTTATAAATTGACGGTGAATTGCTTCCAACATAAATCTAAACAAATTATAATGTAAGCATATGAAACAACACAAATTAAACATAAATTGAAAACAATGACAGTAATAACCAAATGTAACAACACATTAAAACAACTATTGGCTAGCATGGCCACTCCTTGCAACCCCTCCCTCCTACGATAATAAATAAACTCTTTTTAAACCTCATCCAAGATCTGCTCCAAACTCAGCCATGATGTGTCCTAACTGTTTGGTTGGTTATGTATGTTTGATGCATGTCCCCTTGCGTCCTAACAGCGCTCAATTTGCCAAAAAAAATGTGTTAAACTTATGAACACTTGTTCTGTTTCTATACCGACACAATTTCGATTATATAATTTGAACTGTGCCAACTTATGAATTGAAATTGGTCTTTGAAACTAATATGTTGGGGGTTCAGCACCTTTTAGATTATATAATCTGAATTGGTATTAGTTTTTTTCTATGTTTTATTTTCCAAACTGTGTTGAAACAAGATTTGGAGAAACCATGTCAATTTGCAGTTATTTTTTAACCTTTAAGGAGATTCAGATTATATAATCCGAAATATGGTAAAAATTGTTTGGATTATATAATCCAAAGAGAGGTAAAATTGGAGTTGCGGAAGGCACGTAAAAAGTTTGTAGTGTGCGAAAATAAATTCTCAATTTCTAGCCACGTTAGAATTGCGGTTAAGCCCAGCCCACCGCAGAGTTTATGGACTATATCAAGGCCTAGGCCCAAATGAACCTCAAATTATTCAATATTTAGGTCTCTGGAATTAGATATACTTCTGGTGTTATTTGTCATTAAATCAAGAATGGATGTTGATACTTTCTATTAACTCTATCAAGTTTATGGCAAAAGTAATTTACCGTCTAATTTTTCAATGAATTTTTTCTCTATATCAGATAATGATGTTTAGAATGTAGAAGTCTATGATGTACAAGACATTCTTACAATATTCTTTTCTTCTTGTGCAAAGGCAAAAGTGAAATTCATTCAACTATCAAAATGGCATAAGATATGCCAATACATAATTTACAATGCTACCTCCAAATTCCAATACACCAGATATCCAAAACAAGCACACACCCCCTACAAGATGAAATGTACCATTCCAAAACCAAGAGAACAAAAAGGAACCTCTTATGCCAACAGATATAGAGAAAAAAAATTCAATGTACTCTTATGGATAGTTGTGTTTTAAGTCATCAAGTAAAGAAAACAAGAATATACTAGTAAATTAACATTGCTTGCATGAGCTTGCACTTCATGCATAATCATGGAGTTTAGATTAAAATGATCACTTTCCATCAATTGGGAGTTTATATAGTGTCAAATCATTCTATCTCTAGTCCTTTAATTCTCAATAAGAGAGTATGAACAGTAATGCAACATCAATATCGCATTGAAAAAGAATCATGCAGAGACTATGCATCATAAATATCTCAATAAGAGAGTATGAACAATAATGCAACACAAATTATGCATCAAACAACCTCAATCTATTTCTTCTAAAGAGACTAAACAAACAGTCAACTCATGATCCTATACGTCTAACAACCGTATTGACCCACAACCACATTGTGTTGCAACGGTCAACAAAATTTGTAACAAAATAGACGACTAGTAAAAAAATCAACCAAAAGTATTTAAGATGCATGATTTATTTATTTTTGAGAGCTAAGATGCATGATGTTGTTTACAACAAAATTCTCATTATCGCTTACATTGATCTGGACTCTCCCATTCCACTTTGGGACATTCTTTTTAGATGTTTGAATGACCAATTGTTTGTTAGTTTCTGCGGTGCAAGCAACTGAAACTACGTTTTGGCTAACGCTCCAAATTGGAGCTTCTATTTTTTAACGTTTTTTAAGCATTGGAAATCGTGAATAGTGCATTGGGAAGCGGTTTTTAGCTTCCAAACGCCTTCCCAAACACACACTAAAGCAATTATACAAAGCTAAACAAATTAAACAATTAAACCATAGACTGGAAGTAAAAAAAAAAAAACAATTTATTACAATTCAATAGAACTCATAATTGAGAGGATAGTGTAGAAAAGTGAAATGGAAAATAATATTGATCATGGGAGAGTTTTTACATCAAATAGTATAGGAAGGCTTATATAGTTAATTAGACAAACTAGCTCCTAATAACTAATCTAATTAACATGTAACAAATTTTTATATCTCTAACAGCCTCCCGCAAACTGTAAGATGTTTATAACACTTCTAGGTAGAGAAATACAAAAAAGTAAATGTCAAAAAAATCGACAAAAAAGAATATGAAATGCCTAAATACATCAACTAAAAAATGTCTAATTACCTTTTTTGATTAACTATCTATTTTCTTTATGGATAATAGCTAGAAAGAATGTTAACTAAGCTAGAAATAAAGAAAGTTTTATATCACCAAATATTTAGTGTTCTTGAGAAACTTTGACAATTGCTTGATCTTGATCAACTTAAAGAACCAAATTGGTGCATCATTTTTTTATAAATTTAATGGACCACTCTTTCCCTTCTCCAAAGAATCCCATTTTTACCAATTTTACCTTCTCTCTTAGATTTAAAATCTTGTTCCCCTTGAGCATACAATACCTTGTCATCTGATTTTCTTATAACTAGCTTTAGAATGATTTGGATATTGCCAATGATTTCAACATCACAAAAAATGACTTAGAAAGCAAACAACACTTTAGCAGATCAAGTACCTTAATAAAATAGTAATAGTAGTTATAATCAACAAAAAATTTAAGAGAGGAGTTATAAACAGATGCAATATTCAAATACAAAACCTTTTCTTTGGCGACATTCAGAACCACTTCTTTTACTGAACTTGGAAATGTTTAAGGAAAACTGGAAGTCTAAAAGAACGACCACATCGACATCTATATTTCTATTTATATGTTGATGTGATCATATCGCGATAGGAGCAGCCATTATAGTAGGGACATGCGAAGTACTGATCTGTTAACTATTATAGTAGACACAACAATATACTTCCTTAAACTGGCCTTCAAAATTCAAATTAAGGATAGTTTGAAGTCATTTTAATCATTTGCAGCTTGTCTTCTCATTTTGCAAAGTCTCATACTTTCAAACATCTTTAAGAAACCAACCATCTTGAGAGGTTTTGTCATGAAATCTGCTACTTAATTTTCAGCACCACAGTCACTAAATCTCTTGGAAAGTGAAATCTCACATCTATGCGCTAACTCCTGCCATGTAGCACATAATTTTTGTACAGTTTAATAGTAGAAATATTGTTACACATCATCATATTACACATTTTTTTGACAATTTCCTAATCTCTTGAATTGATTATTCTTCTCCACCACACTACTTGGCAAGCAAACAATGCAGCAACTATAAATTCTGCTTCAGTTGTAGAAAGTGTAACTATATATTGCTTCTAAGACGACTATAGGAATTCACCAAATGAAGGGCTAGCTTCTTGTAGAGAGGTTGGCACCAGAGAAAAAGATCCCAATAATTACCTTTCTAAATATTATATCACTGTGTTTGATTGTTAAGTATCTTCGATATAGTTGTGTTTCATAAGTTGTTTTAAAAACTTGTCTATCAACTATATCGAAAGTCGAAACATCTAATATTATATAAAAATCACAACCAATAATTTCATACAAGCATCAGAAGAAGAAGGGCATCACACAATTTTTAATATTATGTAAGAATAATTTTTAATAGGGTTAATAGTGTTTTACCCTCTGTAATATAGGTCATTTCTGGTTTTCTCCCTGTAAAATATTTTTTTTAAATTTCATCCTTGTAATTTGAAGATTTTTTGGTTTTAGACCTTTATGAAAAATTTCACTCCCTGTAATTTGAGCAAATTTAGCTTTACCCCCTTGTAATTTGAGCAAATTTCGATTTACCCACTTGTTAATTTGAACAAATTTTGGTTTACCTCTGCCATATCTTCGATTTTGTACAGTCAAAATTCATGAAGGTTTAAAACAAAAAATCTTCGAATTACAAGGACCAAATCCAAAAAAAATATTTCACATGGGGTAAAACCGGAAATGACCTATATTACAAGGACCAAATCCAAAAAAAATATTTCACATGGGGTAAAAAAAAATTATGTAAGACTATATATGAAGAAATTTTGCTACTTATTCCATGAAAGATGTTCTTCGTGTATCTGTGATAACGTTATTTTTAGTATGTTTTTTAGTTAGTTTTTCTTCCATAATAGAGAAGTATTAGAGCAATTACTTATGATTTCGGGATATTTTATAATGTTTTTTATATTGAATCATGTAATTCTATTTTTCCCGAAACATAACAATTCTAGGGTGTTTTGATGTCACGAATAAATCATGCAAATCAACAAACACCCAAAAAGAATTTATGAGAGGCATCGAAGACATTACAAATGAAGAAATTATGTTTCCAATTCCCAAGACATCTTATATAGAAGTAGACACCCAAAAATACGAAGAAACGAACGTTTACGCGCAGAAAAAATGCAAAGGGGCACCTTATGACCTTAAGCGTGATCCATGCTCCCCAAGCATGGACCATGCGCCCCAAGTGTGAGCAAAAATACACTTTGGCGCCCAGTCACGCATCCCAAGTGTGAAGAAAACAGGCCATAACTGGTTTTTGCTATTTTTAAGTGGAAACAATTTGGTTTTTAAGCCCAACTTTAGATGGAAATTCTCCCTATAAATATCACTCCTCTCATTCATACTCATTCATTCAGAATGAACCGGTTCAAGAGGAAGTCAAGCACTAGAAGTTTTAAGAGAGGAGTCTCTCTCCTCACTATAGGTCTCTATAGTATGTTTTATTTCTTTTGTAATTTGCTTTTAGTTACCATGAGTAACTAAATATTTTTAGGTGGGGGTTCTAAGATGGGTCTCTATTTTGTTTGTTGGATATTTTAATTTAAAGTTTTTATTCACTTATTTTGGAAATCCTATTTAATTTTACTATTCGTAAGACTTTGCTTCTTTTGGCGAATCACCCTGAGATACCGGCACTTAGAGATGTGACATACCTAATATTGGCGAAAGCCTTCCCGAATTAGGAAGTAATTAAGATAACGAAAACGATAATTAGCGAAAACACTATAATCTGATATTTAAATCAGCTTAGTTAACTTTATTCTTCTAGAATTTGTGGTAACGTGATGAGATACGGTTGCCCGTTTGTAGAACTATTGTGAGGAAAAGTATTTGTATGTTATAAGATTCAATAGACAATAGTACCTTTAGGACATTGAGAATTTTGGAACCTTAATATTTGTAATTGTTTCAAATACCTCTCAGAAAGTAAGAACCTACACGTAACTTTACTCGCATAAAAGTATCTCCTTATAAGACTAACAACCCTAAACACTGAACCATGTAAAAACTTTGTGTAAGGTTGCAACTAACAGCTTCAAGGCAATGAACCCAAACCTCTAAGAGATCAAGACCCCACACGTACAAACTCGTGTGACACGTATGTGTAACTTAACAGCTGGTATGTAGTAAAACTCAAGCAACTCATCACTTTTATAGAATACTCTTAATAACCATGAATAATGCTTGACTGTTACTTTAATTTTTATTGAACAAACGAATAAAGGGGATTCAAAAAATCCTAACTGAAACAGCCTTGAACCTCAAATACAATATTAAAGCATAAATGCAACATTAACCATATAAACTTCAAGGTGTTACTTCATCCTAAATCCAAAACATGCATAAATCATTGTAATAATAAACAGTCACAATGGAAATAACATCTAACAAAAACATAAAGTCATGATCTCTAAATCTCAGATCCATCATCAATGAGAACTCAATGGTTCCTCAAAAATAAAACCAAAAGATAGAATAAAATCATCGACATCCTAATCAGAGCCTACTGGCTAAGACTCCAAAACCGTAAAAGACGAGTAAGCGTCAGCCGTCCTCAAATACTCACGTCAACTAAGTTATTGTGTCAAAATTGATTTTGGGTGTTTAAATGACTAAAATAGGTTTTAAAGTGTGTGTCATAAATACAACCCTTTGATTAAAATAAATGGTTTGGATTAAAACTCCATTTAATTGAGTCACATGCAGTCATGCACCGTATCTCTCTCTCTCTTTCTATTTGTTTCCTTCCTTACTCCATTGTTAACCTGTTCATCTTCAACCTTCAACACGACGCCGATCTATCCACTTCTATATATGTACAATAGCATTGCAAAATCCACAATAAAAAAAGAAAAACCATTGCAAAGGAGAACCTCAAACCAAGGAATGACCTATTTTTTAAATCCCTCTATCAAACCCTTTTACTCGTACACACAAGGGTAAAAAGGAGAAATTGAACAACTCCATACGTGCGGTTGAGAGAATCGATTTTAAGAAGTTAGGAATTGGAGCTTCACCTAAAATTGATTCTGAAAAGCTAAATGTACGATGGCGGTAGAGGGCTAGAGGAGAACCAAACACTGTAAAATCGATTTTAAAGGCATGGACGCGCGTTTTGGCTTTTTGACCGGGTAACCAAACATAGACTAAGAGTCTTCAACCTGCACGTCTACATCACGAGGATGTAGGCGACCAAAAAGCCGCTAGAGGGTAAGATATACGCTCAACATAAAGAAGATACAAAATCATGCATAGTATTAGGATTCACAAATACGCATATTCATTTCCTAGCAATATACTATAATTACATGTATTCTCATTCGATCAGTTAAATAGACATAATAATTCTCAACTCATCATCACAAGATACAACAAGTATTCACATTGTCACTTTATCGCCAAATCGAATATATATCATTCACACTTCATCACCATCACCAATTATCACATGAACACACATAGTCATGTACACATCTTCACATAATTAAATACACGACTCTCGCATTGACTCATATACATCAAATATAGGTCATTTTCGGTTTACCCTCCTATGTAATTTTCGGTTTGGATTTCGTCCTCGTAATTTTTTTTTCTTTCTAGAAGACTCCCCCTCCCCCATATGACTGCACATATTTGTTGATGTCGCACACTGGCGCGCTGATTGTGCATATCTGCTTATCTGGCACGCTGACTGTATAATTATTTTTATTTTTTTAAGAGTACACGTGCCATTTGTACCTATTATTTTTTTAAATTAATGAATTTATATTAATTTTAAAAAATAATTAAAAATCTGGAAAAAAATTTGAAAATAAAAAATCGTAAAAATTTGATTTTTTTAAAAAAATTAATATATATTCATTAATATTAATTTAGAAATAAAAAAAATCTGAAAATTAATTTTCAAAAATAAAAAAATCTTAAAAATAAGAAAAAAAAATCATTTTTTATTTTCAAAAAAATCAGGAAAAATAATCTTAAAAATATGGTCTAAAAAATTAGAAAAAAATCGGTTTTTTCCAGAAATTTTAAAAATCTTCTTATTTTCGAAAAAATCAATTTTTTCTAGATTTTTACATTTTAAAAAAAAAATCTTAATGTTTTTTACTGAATTTTTTCATTTTAGAAAATAAATCTTAATTTTTTCTATTTTAAAATATTTGGGAAAAAATCTGAATATTTTTCTGATTTTTTTTCTAATTTTGGATAAAATATTAATTTTTTTTCTGAATTTTTTCATTTTAGAAAAAAAAAAGTTAATTTTTTTCTATTTTAAAATATTTGGAAAAAAATCTTAATTTTTTTCTAATTTTTTAAATTTTGGAAAAAAATCTTAAATGTTTTTTCTGAATTTTTTTATTTTTTTTATTTTTTAAATTTTTGGAAAACAAACTTAGTATTTTTCTGATTTTTTAAAATTAATTTTCAAATATTTTTTTAAAAAAATCTGATGTGGTAGGCTTTTTTTATACTTGGCCAATTAAAAAAATAAAAAAACGTCAAGTCAGCGCCACCTATTAGATTTTGCTGAGTTGGATGTGGGAGGGGTTATTTTGGAAAAATAATAATTCAAAAGGACGAATTTCAAACCGAAAATTTTATAGGGGGAATCGGAAATGACATATATTACAGGAGGGAAAAACACTATTCACCATTTCTTTTTAAATGTGAGACCCGTTAGTTGCTCGGAAGAGAGATAGTAATTCTTGTTAAGTAAGGAACCCCCATTAGAGATGCTCTTAGGATACATACTTTTTTTAACCCACCTATCATAAATAAAATGATAAATAATTGAACAACTTTTATTTGAAACAAGTTATGGATCATTTGTTGATGAGGATCATCTTTTTTTTTATTTGGAAAATAATTTTATAATTATTAAAGTATAGAATATAAATAAGTTAATTTATTTTAATATATTTATCAACTTTTTATACATGGTTATATAAGTAGAAAAGGAAATTTATTCAAAAAATAATAAGTAGAAAAGGAAATCAACACTTTTAGAAGGTAGTAAAAAAATTAGCTTATTTAAAAAAAACTACTTTTGACCAAAAATAAAATGAACTTCCTTTCATAAAAAAATAAATAAAATATTTACATATAATAGTTGTCTTGTAGTAAGGAGAGACCTTATGTTTTTCACTTTTGACACATAGTTTACATTTATTTATTTGTGTAGAGATTTTAATCATAGGTGGATAATTTGTTTCTGAAATTAGGTAGCATTTTCCGCGATCAAATGTGTCAAAGAAAAATGTAATTTCATCCCTAAAAAAAATAAATGTAGTTTCATGGTTTGCAACTTAGCATATGATTTAATTGGAGTAATTTATTTTGCACATTCTCTAAGACATTGTTTTTTCATTTTTGCATTCAGAGATAAGAGCTTAAATTTACGATGAAGGAAAATAACTACTTCACATTGTTTAATAATAGAAGGGCTTGATAATTGATAGCCAAAATTGAATATCATGCGATGTAAATCATGTTTGCCAGAAATATATCTAAGACCCGATTAAAGGAGATGATGATGTCAATGTAAAATCAACTAGGTTGTATATATAAATATAATTTTGGAAAAATAGGACTTGGTTTTAGGGATCGTTGCTTCTAGTGGTCCCACTTATTTGGAAAGCTTCCAGCATCAAAAAAACGCCTCACATCGTCGTTCTTGTTGGAACTCTAACCCTTGTCATCCTTCGTGAAACAAAATTGCATTCAAAGAGCGACCACTGCATCAAGGAATGATTCATTAGAGAAGATGACAGAGGTGCGAGCACGACACCTCGATTTCAATCGATAATATCACATATGTCTTCTATCTCCGATCTGCTCAATTCTTTATAGATTTATCTGAAATAAAACACCAAATACCTTATCTCTAAAATTAAATAGTTTACCTTGTGTGGCTGATTCTTAACTTCCACGATATATAGTTATAAAATATATCATGTGCAGAGCTCAAAGGATAATATGATAACTTAAATTTGAATATGTGGTGGTGAAAATGTGATTTGTAGAATAACATATTTGAAATAATAACCTATTAACTTTATGCTTACCATGTGATGAACCATCGTAGTTTGTAGAATATAGGAAGAAATCGGAAGAAACCTTGTCAAGTGTTCCATAGTTGTGTTTGAATCGTTCAAAATAATGGAAAACGATATGATTTCATGATGATTGATCAATATAGTATAGAAAGATCAAACCTGATATGGTTGCGAGGCAACACTGTGATGACGAGGACATCACCTTCCTGGATGCCGAGTTTGGATGGATTGGAGGCGATTATGCCGAGGAAAAGATGTGGCATGAGAACTTTTACCGAGCCCCATGGTGGGGGCCATATGTACTTGTGGTATATCAAGATAATGGGGGGCGCCTATTTCTCGAATATATCTTGTGTTTGTTACATGAGTTGTCGTGGTTGTTCCTATCCAATAAATATTGCCGAGTTGGTTTATTCTCATATGACAGTTGGGGGCGAGATTATCACCCTTTAAGGATATGTCGATCCACCCCCCGCCCCAAGCACGAGGTCTATAAGGCAAAGTGATTAAATTTTGTTATGTCGAGCTTCAACTGGCTTGGTCGCCCCTTAAAATTGTATTTCTTATGACGGTCCAGAGTTCGACTTTAGAAGTTAGACACATAATGCTACTAGTTCACACAAGAAATCAATTCAACTTAAAATAGATCAAATATTCACGTGGAATTATAAATAGATAGACTTAAAAGTTCCTTCCTTAGAAAAAAAAAATAGATAGAGTCACCAGATTATTGAGATACCTCTATTTTCTAATTCCCTAGTGGACTTTGACCAAAAAGTCAAGGTGAGTACTTATTAGAAGAAGGTTACACCAAGCTCAGAGACATCAAATTTGTATTTAATAAAATTTGTCAACCATAAGGTTACAATCGGACTCGTTATTTGCCTTCATGAAATTCTAGATAGTAAGGCAGCCAATACACTTGGCTAACATTTTTTAACATCTAACATTTCACATGAAGAAAAAAAAATTCACTCGAAGAAAATCAACAATTGACTAATATTAATATATACAAAAACAAAATAGCTATGTTTTAGTAGACGGGACGAGCAATAAAGTCTAGCTTGTCCATGTGATTCTGTCTTATTTCAATTTACAAATGGTAACAAATATAACAATTGTCTTAAGATAAAAACATATATAATAGTTTAAACTAATAAAATAGTTAAACATAATGTAGTAAGAGATTTGAACTCCTTAAAAGTACGAACATAAGATTGTTTTTGACTCATGTATATATAAAAAATTCGGTTGAGTGCAGAATCCATCTTGCGTGTTTCACAGATTCTCCGACAAAAATTAGTCACTGTTAAATGGCTCTGTAAACTTCGTACCAATATCATGTAACATATATTGTATATAATTTAAATAAATTTAAAATTATCAAAGAATGATATTAGAATCATAAAGATAAATTTAAATGAATGTAAAAAAAAGATTATGATAAATGTAATTATAATTAATTTTAAAATATATACAATTTTATTATAAGAAGAATTTTATCCTCTTTATTATTAACAAATTTTAAAATACCAATTATTTTACACTCAATATCCCATGATGCACTATCGGTGGATAGTAAATTCAAGTCAAATCAAAATCAGGCATGGACTAGTCCAAAACATAAATTGTTAGCGTGTGATGGATTCGAGTCTAAGACCTACAAATGATTACACTCATAAGTCTAAGACATACACCACCAAGTCAAAACACCAGGTTAAAATGATAAAAAAAAACTATATTGAAATTAAAAATTTTAAAATAAAGACTTAATTTTTTGAAATAAAGTAAAAACTTAAATTTAATATTAACAATTATAGAAATATAGTTTTTTTTGGATTAAAAATTATTTTAAGAAACAAAGTATATTTTTATGTGGCGAAAGTAAACGACTAAGAGTTCAAGACACGAAAACTAAAAATCACGCGGGAAACAAACCCAGCTTGCGTATAAGCAAAAATAGCAAGAGTTATAAAATGCGGAACAAAATCAAAAACTCCAATAGAGCTTAAGATAAGCCAAATTTAGTTAGTTTGTTCGCCAATTAATTGATTTCTTACAACGAGTAACATCATGCGATTATCTATCTCAACTGAAAAAGGATATAATTTACGGAACCAAACGAAAAAAATTCTTAGATTTTTTTCTTTTGGTAGAAAAACCAATTGGAATTTAAATATAATATATTTTTTTCATCTAAAAATCATTAATAAAATAAAAGATATTATTAATTTGTTACAATCATTTAGCAAGAAACACATGAATAAAAGAATTTATGATGTTTCTATTGCTTACCCTTTTTATTCGCGTCTCTTATCTCAATTCTCACATGTCTCAATGATAACGTGGACATCAAATCCACATGACCCATACATTTAGATCACATACATGCCACATATCCATATGTTCCATACATCATGCCGTGATTGTGATGATGTAATAATGATCCATGCTATTTTGTTTTTATCCTTGTATTAAGCCAATTGACGAACACTAACCAATTATATCGTTCAGTTTAACAATATCAACATTATCAATTAAATTATATTCATAAATTAATGATATATAACAATGTGTACCTTCATTTAAAACAAGGTGTCACCTTGTTTTATGATATTGACATTGTCGGTTGAAGTAGATTTCGGTCCGATAGTACATACATAACATGCCACATGGTTATGATACATGGATGGATGGTAAGAAGGCATGATACATGTGAAAGGACAGACAGGCCACAAAGAAGAATAAGATTTGACTTGTTTTGAGAAGACAGTGTGTATGTGTGTGCAAGTGTTATGTTACATTACAAAACACAAAAACGAGAAGAAGAAGAACCATAAAGCGAAATAAATTAAAAAAATAAAATAAAATAAATAAATAAACCAGATCCAATTTATTTTCACGTCCGCAACACACATATAACTTTCTCTCTCTATATCTCTCTCTACTTTCTCTCTCTAAAAAAAACTCCGAGATAATAACAGAACCATAGGGTCCATTTTTCACTTCTAAGAAGAAGAAGAGAAAAAAAAATCAAACCCTAGAAAAATCTCAAACTCTTCTTCATTCTTCAATATTATTCTTCTTCTTCAACACAATTCAAATTTCATTTTCCATTTTCTCATCGTTTTTCTCTTCAATTTCAACTTCTGGTAAGTCTTCTCCGGTTCAACTCAACCGAGTCATGGATCGTTGAATTTAACTCGATCTTTTGCTTCTACTATTTCAGTTTCATTCTTTTTATCAACTCAGCATTTTTTTTTAATTTATTAGTTTATTTTTTTACGTTTTATTTGTAATTGAGCTTACTATTAAGCTAATTTTTGGACTAATAGTTGATTTGGTATTATCTCATGATTTTTTTTTTTATGGTTTTGTTGATTTTTATTGAATTTTTTTAATTTGGTTTATGATGGTAATATATTTTTTAATTAGGTTTATTGTGTAGTGATTTTTTTGGAATTTTGTTGATGATTTGGATCTGTATTTTGGTGCAGGGATTCATTTTGAAGTTGTTTGAAGATTGAATATTTCACTGGCGATATAGTGTAATTTAAGGACTTTAGGTTAAGATATATTTTCTTTTCTTTTTGGGAATTTTTGTGAAGTGTTTTTTATTATATATAACTTGGGTTAAGTTATGTTTAGGTGAAGTTAGTTATTTTTGTTGTTTTTGTTGTTGTGTTTAGTGTTGGTGAGTGATTGGTTGTTTGTTAAGAATGGTGCCACCGGGACCGCCGACTCCGATTGGTGGTGCCCAGTCTGTTTCGCCGTCGCTTATGAGATCGAATTCGGGGATGATGGGAGGTCAAGGAGGACAAGCTTCTTTTCCGTCGTTGGTTTCGCAGAGGAATCAGTTTAACAACATGAACAACATGAACAACAACATGAATATGTTGGGGAATATGTCTAATGTTGCTTCCATGATGAATCAGTCATTTTCAAATGGGATTCCGAACTCGGGGATGTCTGGTATGGGAAGTGGTCAGAGGGGTGGTATGGATGCTGGGGCGGAGCAGGACCCATTGTCTGGTGTTGGGAATGGAATGGGATTTGGTAATCAGTCGTCGTCGTTTGGACAATCAACTGTTGCTAACCCTGGTTCGTCTGGTCAAGGACAAGGTCAGGGTCAGCAATTTTCGAACCCTTCAGGGAATCAGTTGTTGTCCGATCAACAACATTCACAACAGCTTGACGTTCAAAATTTCCAACATGGTCAGCAACAGTCAGCACAGCAGTTTTCGGCTCCGATGAACACTCAACAACAACATCAACAGAACCAGCAGCATTTTCAATCAATGCGAGGAGGGATAGGTGGTATCGGACCTGTGAAAATGGAACCACAGGGAAACAACGATCAGTTTGGGCAGCATCAGTTGTCGTCGCTGAGGAATCTTGCTCAGGTGAAAATGGAACCGCAACAACTTCAAACAATGAGAGGTATGTCTGCTGTAAAAATGGAGC
>Ga0099826_10001023_pt1 | contig 15722 bp, 5 predicted proteins | sample Mtrugardesep15_FD_76830 | JGI IMG/M metagenome (GOLD analysis project Ga0099826, IMG submission 76830) | Root nodule microbial communities of legume samples collected from California, USA - M. trunc garden sep15 | ecosystem: Host-associated > Plants > Roots > Nodule | place: USA: California... | reverse complement strand
TAATATTACATTGTTGAACTTGCAACTACTGAAATAACTTTATCGGCTATATTATCAAGAATCCAATGTAAATCACGCAAGATAAGTAATTAAACAATATGTTTAATCACACTAGATGTGTTTAATTACTTATAGAGACACTTGTGCAAAAAAAAAATTACTTATAGAGACAGTGGTATTTTTATTGACACTGAAAATGAGAAAATCATTCAATATTTTTAAAATATGAAAAATCACTAAGAGCAATTGTTATATATATTTACACTTTCAAATTACTATTCATAGTAAACTTACGAGTTTGATTGACAAAAATATATATGAAATTAAGGCGTGTTCATTCTACCGATTTGTGGCTTTGGAAGAGCAATCTCAATGGCAAATAAATTGCTAGTAATGGGTGTAAGTGGCTTCTGGTTCTAAAATACTCGAATTTGCACTTGGACGATTGGGGTTGAATTTGAAAACTTCATGTTGCTGCTACAATTCAATTTTTTCTCTGGCAGATGTGTCACTATTTTTTGGCCACTAGAAGAGGGGTTTGTCGACGAATAAAATAATGTCGCACTAAGACAAAGATATTACGCAAAAACACCCCAAAAAAAATTATATGTGAAAGAAAGGGAAAAATGATGCAATTGTAAAAAATACAAATAATGAGATAGTTATGTTGATGATCTTATATATCCTTTTTAATTTTTTTAATCCAAATCCAAACAAACACTTTGAATTAAAATTAAGTGATCTATTGAAAAGTTCTTGTGTTATACCTCTTTTGTAAAAAAAAAAAATCATCTCGAAAACGACCCCGTTTTAAAATACTGTTGCTTACTTTCCCTACACCGACAATCCTGTACGATCATAAATCGACCCCCCTTCAGTTAATAGAACTGGTAATCACATTTCTCGCTCCTCTTTTCATTACATCATTGTTAGATTAATCTTACACTTTAATCTTAAAATCAATTTTCATTACGGTAACAAAAATAAACCCACTGTCATTGGAACAAAAAATAAAAAAAGAAACACCCTGAACAAAAGAAACAAAGCTTGAAACACCATTTTCTTATGTTAGCATCCATCATTCACATCCTCTTCCAATGGCACCATCAAAACCACACATCTACATCTACATCTCCATCATCACTATCTTCCTCCTCTTGAATCCAACCAACTCCGAAGAAAATAAAAACCTTAAATCAACAACAACAGCAGAAAATGAGTGCGAACAACGTTGGATCCACATACGAAAACTACCACCAAAATTCAACCTAGATCTACTCTCAAATTGTTCAGAATACACATTCCTAGACGATTTATGTCCTTACTTAGCAAACCACGGTTTAGGCCAAAAAACCCATAACCGTTCTCATAGTTGGTACCGAACCGACCCATCCATGCTTGAACTCATTTTCCATCGCCGTATGTTAGAATATCCATGCTTAACGGAAGATCCTAAAACCGCTAACGCCGTTTATCTTCCTTACTACGCTGCCTTTGATTCTCTCCGTTATCTTTACGGTCCTGAATATAATTCCAGCGAACAACACGGTGTTCATCTTTTTCATTTTCTGACCAAAGAAAACCATCCTGATATATGGAACCGTCATTCGGGTCATGATCATTTTCTTGTTATGGCCCGACCCGCTTGGGATTTCTCTCAGCCGTTGGATAATGATCCTCATCTTTGGGGAACTTCGTTTCTTGAATTACCACAGTTTTTTAATGTAACTGCTTTAACTTTGGAATCTCGTGCTTGGCCTTGGCAAGAACACGCTGTTCCTTATCCAACGTCGTTTCATCCACCGAATTTAGCGTTGTTGGATTCGTGGATTCAGCGTGTTCGTCGTTCCAAGAGATCTTCTCTTGCTCTTTTTGCAGGTGGTGGTGGTTTATCGGCAACGCCGAATATCCGGAGGAGTATTAGACTGGAATGTGATAATGAGAACAATAGTAGTAATGTGAATGGGAATTCATTTGGTTATGAAAAGCTTTGTGAAACTGTTGATTGTTCTAATGGTGTTTGTGAGCATGATCCAATTAGGTTTATGAAACCAATGTTAGGTGCAAATTTCTGTTTACAACCACCAGGGGATACTCCTACGCGAAAATCGACATTTGACGCGATTCTTGCAGGTTGTATACCTGTGTTTTTCGAGGATTTGTCTGCGAAATCGCAGTATTCGTGGCATTTACCGGAGATTGAATTTGAGGGGTTTTCTGTTACTATACCTAAGGAGGATGTTGTGTTTAAGGGATTGAAGATTTTTGATGTGTTGCAGAGAATTCCTAGAGCTAAGGTTAGGAGAATGAGGGAGAAAGTTTTGGAGTTGATTCCTAGAGTTGTTTATAGGAAGCATAATAGTTCTTCTGGTTTGAGAAATAAGAAGGATGCATTTGATTTAACAATTGATGGTACTTTGAATAAGATTCGATCTAGGCTTCAGGAACTTGATTTGGTTTTGTAATTACATTATTTCCTTTTATTGTTTTAAGTTCATAATCAAGCAATTAGCCAAATAGCCAATAGAATTTGTACTTTCCTTTATTAAATTTTGTTTTTGACAATAATCAATAGATAGATCTTGATATTAAAGCAAAGTTTTTCATGTCCATTTAATTATTTTTCCTTGAAACATGCGATCAAAGAGGAAAGCAGAGCAATTGCACTAGCCCCTTTTCCTTCTGCCACTTTTAGTTTGCAGTCTTTAAATTATAGTTATAGTTATGGTCTTCTGATACATTTATTTGTTGGTTGCTCAATTTATATCCTAGATTTAATTTACCACTCCAACATCACGTGTTTTTTCATACAAAAATGCTAGCTAGAATGCAACAGATCACCAAATTGTGACCAACATTTGGTTTTGCATGTGGTGTCCATAACAGGTTAACGTTATGCTGATAATATGTTGTAAATGTAATCCTTGTCTAGATATATGATATTACATGGATGAGAATTGAGAATGTTCCACAAACCAACATTACATTTTGATTCTATCTTCGGAGCCAGGAACTTTACAGAGTCTGGACAAAAATTATAGAGCCAAGAATTTTTGTACGCTCACGTGTAAAAATATTGAGTTTGCCCAAAAAAATAATTTTTTAAGTGGGTTAATGGGCTATTGGGTTGGGTAAAATATAAAGAAAGTATCGATTGAGCCCGGACGAGTGCCCGGGCTCGACGGATGGTGGCTCCGCCCATGTTTCTGCTAGATACATGGCATCATAATTATCGGGGATTGAGTTATTATTTCCGGTTCATCGAGGTTCTTTTAATTCTGAACAGAAAATTCATCCTAGCAGAAAGTTGGAACGAAGATGAGGCATCTTCTTGTTGTTTCATGTCATTTATCTTTTGGTGTATTTTAGAAGTCGACTAGCTCTAGCTATTTCTCTACTGGATCCTCTAAGGTCTACAGTCTACACCAAAACTTCATTCTCCCTCTCCAATCTCCACCAAATTAATGGATCCTAATCCCCATCTTCACGTATCTTAGATCCTAATGATATCTCTTATTCATATCGAAGTCTCTAAACTACTTGTTAGACGCGAAGTGAAAATGTAGCATTTCATTACATGCATTAGCTTTAATAAGAGATAAAAGGTGTTTTATAAGTGATAGAAAATTTGAGTCTGCAAGTTCGAATTTGAGCATAGTGTTTATAAGGTTTTTTTTCCCCTCCTTCTACATAGTTTAGGGCCCAACAATTAATTTGTTGAACTCGATTCATTAACTAAATAAAATAAACTTGAGCAACAAATTGAGTTTGATAAATAAATGAGTTTAACTTGAGTTATACAATATCTTGACTCATTTAGTTCAAGAGTTGATCAATTATATATGTGAGAGATTCAAGATGTATTGACATTGAATGTCAAACTTACATACTTACACCTTCGAAGACTATTTTTAAAAGTTGAATGAAATCAATTCAACGTCGAATTGAAAGTTTACGATACATATATCTAACCTATAAATATTCGTAAAATTTTAAAACTATAATATATTCCATCGTATCATATTATTTCAACGAATAATAAGTTATTTAATATATAATATTAAAATTAAAAGTTAAAACATATACAACCAAATGTCTACATTGTTCAAAGTTTTGTATGCATGATTATCAACATAGAATAAGATGCAGGGACGGATCTACGACTACAACCATGGGTTGCAGCTCCTCCTATCAACATAAAATAACTGCAGGAACGGATCTACGACTACAACCATGGGTTGCAACTCCTCCCTCCTCCCTCTTCCCTCTTACTACATATCCATGTAATGCCTTACATATACACGCGTAGTTATGTTTAATTTAATACTCCTTCCGTTCATTATAAATGAGTATTTTGCTCATTTCACACATATTTAGAAAAAATGTATAAGTGAAGAGAGAAAAATGGTTTTAAATGTATTGTCAAGTATTGGGCATTTTCTATTATCATAAATACAAAGTAGAATATACTATTGAATTGAGAGTGATAAAAATAGTATTAATTAGAGTTATAATAAAAAATATATATTTTAATATGGTATTGAAAAGTGAAATTGGTCAATATTTTAGGATAATATATTTTTTGCAAATGACTCATTTATTGTGGGACGGATGGAGTATACTATTACATATAATTTATTATATAGTATACAAAATACTATGTTATATAACTATTTTATTTTATTGCAAAAAATTACTACTGTAATTTATTTTATGTAACACTTATCGATCTTTTTGTCTCACAATAATTTTTGCATTGGACTTAGGCATGGCAATGAGGAGGGGGTGGGAACGACTTTAACTTTCCTGTCCCCATACCATATTCCTAAATATTTACCCGTTACCCTTTATATATCCAACAGAGATGAGAAATCGAATCTCATCTCCGTCTCCGACGGGTCAAGTTTCCCTCTATCTCCATCCCCGTAATGGATTTTTTTTTAATAAAAAAGAAGTATTTTTCAGCCGCGGGAGCAATGTTGTAATGCATTATTCAACAAAGAGATGATGCCGATTGATGGATATGGTGATGGAAAAGAGAGAGCCCGAGGTTGTGAGATGTGGACGAAGAAGATAGAGAACTCAAAGATATGAATGTCGTATGAGAGACTGAGATTTTGATTGTGTGGGTAAAATGATTTAGAGTTTGAATTTTTATTTATACAAAATGGATAATAAATTAATTTTTTACATTCAGGATGGTTTTGGTATGGGTTCAGGGTGGATACTTCTATCCTCATTACCCGTCCCATAAACGTGTTTTAAGATTCGGGAAAACTCAAACTCATACCCAAACTCAATCAAAGCAGAAAAAGCCCGTCAATTTGAGTTTGATTCGGACGGGTACCCACAGGTATGAGTTTTATTGTCATGCCTAATCAGACTATTTTCACAAAAGAAAAAAAAAAGAATGACAATTTTACTTATGATTCAATGTCTAGATTGATTTACGTAGTCTTCTACAAAGAATTATTGAAGATGCAAGTATGATAATTTGATGAGTTAAGATTCTCTCTGTTAATAAAAATAAATGGAGATTGTCATTTAAAAAAAGATATGTTCACAATATAGATTGTGATCCTACCAATAAGTGAGTCCCACTATCATTAATTATTTTATAATTTTATTATATTTTTATCTCTTCAAATGAAAGAAATGAAGGAGATCCAAAATAAAATAGATCTCAACTCAAGTTTGATACATAGAGACACACTTTAATTTTTATAATTAACATTTGCTCTTTTTTCCCATTGGAACGACCACATAAGCAAAGTACAAATTTCCTTCGTATGTTGATTCTATTTTGCTGAGAATCATGTAACATAGACATATAATTAATAACTATTAAGGGAAATAATTAAAGCATAATGACACTTATCCTTATCTAAAAGCATAGAAATTTGTTCATAGACTGAGTTGTGTAAAATTAAACATAGGTTTAGAAAGAAAAAAAAATCGATGAATGAATAGATGTATCAATTTAATAAAACTTCTTTTGCTAACTAGAGGAATGCTAACGACACTTACTTTTCAACACTCTCTTTATTACTCACTTTTTTATTTGATAAAATCAATATATATCCCACCATTTTGTGTGGATTTAATTTTCAAAATATAGACCATAATGTTTTAAATCATTAAGAGAATGAGTATTAGAAAAGGTGTTCAAAAGAAAATGTTGTTAGTATTACTCTTACTAACTAGTTTTGTTATTAAAAAATGTCTTAAATGACGAGGTTTAATCATGTTGTGTTTTTTATGGACTCAAAAGGTAGTAGATGCTTTGAATTATTCTTTAGACAACGATAACGAGGCAGGTGTTATTTTTTTTTAGACCAAAAACATCGCTAAACGTAATTAAGGACTAATCTTTTTTATGTAAATGAGACTAAACTTTCTTCCAATAATTTTTTTTTCATAGTTGAAACTTTAAACCAAGTGATTAAGGAGTACAAGTATCTACCACTCATGTTACTATGCATTGTTTAGTTAAGTGTTATTATTGTTAAATGTAGAACTCCTTTGTCTTCTGTTTGTATTTTTTTAAGAGAGAGCTGGACTAATATAGTAGTTGGTTGTCTTGCAAATATAGTCATTTCCAATGCCGCTTCTCATATTTATTTTAACAGTCCAATATGTATTGATAGTTTTTAAATGAAATGATGAATTATTTTATCACTGTCAAAAAACAAAATAATTATTTTAAATGTTACACTAAATATAACAGTTTTTTTTACTGGAAATATTAAAATATATATGAGAAGTTAGACATTTAATTTGGAGTTAATGTTGATGACTGGTTGCTTGTGAGTGACGTCTAGGTCGGGGTAGTTCTAGAGGTCATTAATAACTCATGAAGATACTGCTAATTCATTTAACAAGTCGCTCAAGTGAGTCATGACTCATGACCTAAGTTCTTTCACCATTTAATGAATATTGTTCATGATCAAGTTTGCCTTGTCAGTAGGTTGAGCAAACTTCATTTTACAATAACTGAATAATGGCTTTGTTTTGTCATATTTTCGGTTGTACGTTAACCTTTGCTCTGGAGAAGTCTTGATGGCTAGTTAATTTTTTTTCTTTTTTAAGGGGAGATGGCCAGCTTATTTTGTTGAGCAGAACAACTAACTTAGTATGATCTTAGTGATACACATTGAAAAGGTGCAATTCTTTGTCGAGGCATTATATAAGTAGAGTTCTCTATCATCATATTAATTTAAGAAGAAATCCTTGCTTAAATTGTTTATACCAGAAACCTTGTAAGAATAAATTATATTAAATTATATGAAATCATGTAACAAAAAAAAATTATATGAAATCTTTTTATTTTACCTTTAGTTGCATGTTCCCGCCGTTCATTTTTTCCAATTCGTTTTCTCATCCCCATCTCGTCGTAGAGGTTGTCCACCATGGACCACCACAATCGGTTGTGGCCACAACTTTTCTTACGATTACAAGTAAAACCACATCGCAATGTGAATTTTCATGAATCTTCGTGATATATAGCAGTGTCCTAATAATTAAGAGTATAATAGAATAAAGTCTATACTTCATTAAATTGTAAAACAATCTTTCCTCTTAAAAGAAATTGTAAAATAATTTAAATTTAAATAATTTTTTTAGTTAAATAAAACGATTTTTAGTGTAAATTATCACATGACAATGCCAACGTGGAAATTTTTTATATAGCATTTTAAACAAGTTCAAGGGGCTATGTTGATAAGATATTTTACACCCTAGATTTTATTGCAGTCACTCCTTTTCATAAATAAATCAATATACCTAAGTAGATTAGTCTTTTTATTTACTGGACAGTAAATAATCCGAAGTGGGTAACATGATGAGATTTTTTTTTTCAAAGTTGGAAATATTTAAGACACTCTTTTTGTTCTGCTGAACGGCGATGTAGCTTAGGCATATGTTTTCCCTCAGCTTTGGCGCTTTACTTTGTCGTATGTTATTTCATGGTTCGATTTTGAGCTCCTCCTAGAGAAAAGGATAAAAGGGTGTGTTCATAATCTCTTATCAATTTAAAGCATGGCTAGCTAGTACTAATTTGAAATGTTATGCTTAAAACAAACCAGCAACAACCGCCCAATCCTCCACACTCACAAGAGAGACATCACATTTCCGTTGAAAATGACATTACTATATGAATAGCTTCTCTTATATGTATAACATTTTACTTATTCGTAAGTGATATGAAACTTAACTACTCATGATTATAATCGAACCTATTAAAAAGGGAAATACTTACAAATGTCGTTATGACATTTTAAGAAACTCAAACTAGAAACTTTATCTTAGAGTTTGTCGATTCAACATATTAGAATATTAAAAAACAACTTTTTTATATAAAATTTAGCAATTTTTTTGTTAATTTTTTTTTAACAAGTGACCTTAACGCACTTGTTAACACGACCATGTTAAGAAGGAACTCGGGTGGAAATTCAGGAGCATAAGTGAACAAATACAATATGTCAAAGCGCAGAAAATTTGGTTACATTTGTTTGTTCAAGCAAAGTACTTTTTGCGTGCTTTCTCAAGGTAAAGTGGGAAAACACAACCAGTAATAGTATCCCCGTGTAACATGCATAAAGCCCATAATAATAATGAAATTTTGAAATGAAGAACCAAAAAGTTACTATTACCAATGTGTCTCAATGAATTTAATAATTACATTGATGCAGTAAATAATGTTACCGAGAAGTGTAATGTTAGTACTTAATTTGCTTCTAACACAGAAACAAAAGCTTAGAACATCAACAAAGGACAAAAAAAATTAGGAGATACTATAAAGAAATGCATGATATCATACCATAGTATATCACATAATCCACAATAAGTGTCTGTCAAAATAAAAATAAAAATCCATAATAAGTGAGTGAGTAATGAGTTCCAGTGTATAGTAGGTTTAAAAAAAGGAAAACAAAATAGGCATTACCCGTTTTATACAATTATAAAAAGTAAAAATAAAAAAGTGAAATGAGAGAGTAGAATGAATGAGTGATATTGAAGTGGCAGAGGAAAGCAGCAGAAGGAGCAGTGTGTTCTTGGGTCATTGTCACATTATACTACTTTGGTACCCATCTTGGCTTGTTTCCTTTGTTTTTTTGGCATTTTCCTCTTCTCACTTTCATTTTGATTTCAAGTTTTCAATTCCCTCTCACTCTTCCAACCACTTCTCTCTAATGGATGCTACCTCACAACCTTTGAAGTATCAGGTAACTATCTTCTCTCTCACACCCTATTGTCAAAATCTTTCTTTGTTTTATAAGCTAAACTTGGTTTTGTTTCACAGACATGGTTCTTGAAAGTTTCTATCCACTGTGAAGGTTGCAGAAGGAAAGTAAAGAAAGTTCTTCAGAGCATTGATGGTACTGAGCTTATAAACCAAACTAACTTAAGTTTTAACTATTTATTTCTTTTTCATATCATGCATGGAAATATTACAACTTACAAGGCTTAAATCTTACTTTGCTAAACCCAAAATCACTGTCATTTCCATTAACCTTTTTCTTACCACTAAAAAGTTGTATGGTTTGGTGGCTGGTGCTCTAATAAGTACAATGTAGCACTCGACACCTCAGATTGAGGACCTGTATGGTGTCCAAAACGTGTTAGTGTCTCACATGTGCCGGCGTCAGTTTTAAACATCGACACAACACATACATATATGTGATTAAATTGAAATGCTTCTATTTTTTAAATTCGGTCAGTGACAGTGTTAGTGTTGTGTCTGTGATTCTTATTAACTATTTTTGTGTTGTTGCGGTGACAAAATTTTGGGGTGTTTCATAACATTTGCAATGCAGGAGTTTTTACTACAACAATCGATCCACAACAGAATAAAGTAACAGTCACCGGAAATGTTGCTCTTGAGACTCTGATAAAGAAACTTGCCAAATCTGGAAAACACGCCGAGGTTTTGCCGTTGAATCTTCCCGGGAAAGTAAAGGACTCTAACAAAGCTAAGAACAATAAGAAGGAACAAAAAAGCCAAGAAACTCAGCAAAAGAAAAACCTTTCTTCTGCAAATACTGAACCCAACCTCAACTCTGCCAATGACAAGGGAATTGAAAATGCTGAAAAGTGTAATGGTAAAAGCAAGAGTACTAACACAAAAACCAGTGCCGGCTCACCGGAGAAGTCTCCGGCTGGTGGTAAGGGGCAGGAAACAAAGAACAAGAGTGGTCAAGGTGGAGGAGGAGATTCTGGTAAGAAGAAAATGAAGAAAACTCAGAGTGGTGGCGGAACTGGAACTGGAACTGGAAGAAGCAATGGGTTGAGTTCAGCATCTACTGATGCACCTGCACACACTGGGTCAGAATTCCAGAGTCCAGGTCAGGTTGTGGGGCAAGTGAATCTCAGCCCTACACGTCAGCAATCGTACATGTTGTATCCAGAAACATGTTATCCTCCATTGGTACAATATGCAACTTACAACAGATTATGTCCCATGGGAACAATGGGTTGTCCTTCTTACTATGTTCCACCATTACCCTACATGTGTGCAGGCTTTGATCGTGACCCTTATCAGTTTCAATCTACACCTTTGATTCCCTTTGAGTTCTTCAGTGATGAAAATGCAAATGGGTGTTCTATAATGTGATGTTGCACTTTTCTGATTTTGTTTGTTCTATTATAGGATAATTTTGTGATGATAATTTTGTAATTGACAGAAGTTTAGCTTATAGTATATGTTTTATGTCCTTGGTTTATTAGGGGTTAATTTTACATTTAGAAGATCTTAGTCTTAACACTGGAAATGTTCTGCTCACAGCTTTAGCTTATTTTGATTTTGGACCAAACTGTAAATGTTCTAATAGCCTTTAGTGTTGCATAATCATGTGTTATGCTTTTACTGTGTGTTTGAAACCTTGTATTTTGGTGGTGTATAATGTGCTTATAGTGTTTTAGAAGAAAGAATGGCCGGGAACAAAAAATCTCATACGAGGTGGACCTCGAGAGGTGGCCGGGATGTCTAGACTACAGCAAGAGTTCTCCAAAAGGTGTGATGTAACTGTAAGTACTCAAATCTCAAGTTAGTGGTTTGATTGAGTTGGGGTGAGACCGGGAATGAATTCTCTCAGGTGTAATTTACACATGAGAGAGTAAAGTGTCATGTATCACCGTTCAAATTCACTTTGTCTAAATATCGCATATGTTCTTCATTTAAATGGTGAGAGATGACACTTTAGTCTCTCTTGTGTAACTAACACTTGAGAGTATCCATTCATGTGGAATGAATGCATAAATAAGTACGGGGAGAGAGATTCCCTTATATAAGTGTTTAGATGATTGAGCTGGGATTTCGTTTGCACCCGTAACAAAGCGTGGGGAACTAACTACATGAGATGGATGACCGATTCATCGTCACATTGATTGTATGGTTGCATGTAGAGCTTATGAATTACTCTAGAGTGACTCATGTCTTTCACGCGGAGGTCCATTTTGAATGGACCTTGGCCTCATTCGAAACAAAGTTTTAGAGAAATTGTGATTGAAAACATTTTTCAAATTGTGTAGTGTGGTAACATGCAAGAATATTTGTTCCAAGTTACTGTTTAGAAAAGTCATTTCTGCTGGGAAATGATGAATTTTCGAGCCAAGCCTTGAGAATATAAATATTTGAATTCAAACGATAATAGTAGTATATATATATATATATATATTTAGAAAAAGCAAATTGGATGAAATTTATAAATATTTTCTAAAGAAAATAAAGAAAAAGTTGATGAATCAAAATTTACGTAATGTAACTGCTCTTTTATTTGGTTGTCAGGGTTTAATAATTTATTCCGAGAGGGTTTGCTGCATTTACTACTACCCTATGAACACTACTGCTTGCACTTCTAACGTAGCTTTTGACTGAGCCGTGATCAGTGCCGTGTTAGATTGCTGTTTCTCAGGGCATATATATCTAAATATCTACTACTACCTCGTTTGGAAGAATTAAATAATCTTTTTTTTTATAATCACAATATAAAATTGAGATTAAAATAATCAGATTATTTAGTACTTCACACTGTAAAACAGATATTTCTTCAGAATTAAAGTTGGATACAACACTTGCACTATATATTATGAATTGCTATTACTACAAAATTTGGTAGCCATTGTTTATTATTTCATTCTCATGCCAAAAGGATATACGGCATTTTGTTTATCCTGATTCTTTTTTGTTGTTGACTGAGTCTAATCCTGATTCCTGAATTCAACTTGATTGCTTTGAATAAAGCAGTTAGCCCTTGCATCAATGTTTCTAGTTGCTGGTACTTGATATACATACAAATTCATAATTTTATAATGAAAGTGTAAGTGTGAGGTGAGGCCACAATTAATGTCCTCTACATTTTTCATGTTTTTAAGCCACCCATGTGAGAGATTCAGCTTGTGGACCTAAACTATTGTGAACATCAATGAAATAAAGTGGAAAAAAAGTAATTAAAGGAAGAAGCATGTGTCAAGTGTAGTCTATTATCAGAAGCTTGAAGCCCGAGAAGATAAAAAGGTGTTGCTAGGTGAAACATACAAACAAACAGTATTGCATTGAAGTGAAGTGGGGAAAAGAAAAAAACAGAACACAATAGGACAATGTTTTTGAAATGATAATGAAGAATCTTTTTAAAGTGAGAAAGAAAATAGAAGCATTTGCTCAAAATTATGTTATAGTTGCAGTTGTTTGTCCATTTTTTGTTGGTGTGTTTTAATATAGTTTTTCGAATAAGTAACTTATTTTTTGGTGAATTGATTTGATAACCAATTAAAAAGGCACACAATAGTAACGTTGATCCAATATCTATTTTACATATAAAAACCCAATGGTTCTTGTAAAATTGTATATATACACTTTCAATACTACAAATTTATCCTATGAAATGATACTTGGCAAAGGGCATCCATTGAAAAGTTACTTACATACAAATTACCTTGGTCAGTCTTAGATGGATTTGGATTTGATGCAGCAAGGTGTGTGTCAGTGTCACGCAATTTTCGATCTCGGATTAATGGTCGAGATTGTTTTGAACTGATTATATTATTCTCTCAGATTAACGGCTGAGATCGAATATTGCGTGTAACTGCGTCTTTTTTTACTGCGGAAGGTCCTGGTCCGTCTTACATGCTAGTTGAGGCTTTTGAAGTCCGCTGATTCATCCCAAGCATGATCACTATTACAGTGACATCATCGTGGTACTTTCTTCTCCTCCCGGCCGGAACATTCATCAATTCTTCCATGCTGAAACCTGTAAGAGCTTTACTCATCAATACACACACTTAACAATCTACATTCATGCATATAAAATTAAATTTAGTATAGGATATAGAAAAATTGACCTGCAGAATCGGCTGCTCTAGCTACTAGCTGCTCTATGAGAAACCTTGCAGGATCACCAAAAGGATTGTTCAAGATATAAGACTCTACAAGCTTCACCGCTTCTTCATTGCTGAAGAAGTCAAATAAACCATCACTCCCTACTATAATAAATTGATCAGAATTCGAGATTGTATGGACATTCAGTGATGGTTGAGTGGAAATATATGGTGGGCTCGTAAGATCGCGAACTCTCAGGATTCCCATCAAAGCATCATTCAGATTTTTCTGCAACGAAATAATAAAAAAATCAAATCTATGTTTGGTAGGACAAAGATTCAGAATAACCTTATGACATAAACACTTGCACAAGTGTTTGAAAGAGTTTATGAAAATACCTTATGACATAATCAATAAGCTGTTCATAACAGCGAATGAAAATCATGTGAAAATCATATAACCGCATCTCCCCTTTGATTAAAGTAAGAACATATACGTAGACGTTTATATAATATGTACTTATTCAACAAACAATTAATTAAACTGTTTATCCAAATACACTAAAAAAAACTATAAAAAGTGAAAGAGAATACAAACCTTTTTCAAGTAGCCAACTCCGAATGCACGAGTAACCTTCAACTTACCTTTCACTTTTCCTGCTATGATGACCTTATGATCATCAGGATGTTCAGCCAGGAGTCTAGCTCTTTCAGCTTCATTTTCAACAGTGTGACTATCTGTAAGCTGTATCGCATTGAGTATCTCACTCTGGTTCATATTGTCACCGTCACTGCACGTCGCCAATACTGCTCTGCTGTCACCGAGATTCAGTGTATACAAATCATTACCGTGAAGAAGCAAAATTAAAACACAAGATCCAATCGAAACTAAATCCAGACGTTCCCCCATTTCCTGTTCAACCATGTACAAGAAATCATTCTCAGCCTGACTGAGAGCACTTTCTAGACTATCAAGTACTCTGCGCGAAAAAGACTCGCGTGATGTTCTTGACAGAGAATGATCCTCGTGACAATTAAGACTATCAGTCAACTTGTATCGAAGGAATTCATCCAAATCAGTATGGTCAGAAGCAGTGATAGAACCAGGCTCCAATTCCGAAATTAACCTATCTAGGTAAGATATGATGGTGTCGTAAAGTGTACCAGCCAGAAAGTCAGCTGCATCTCTCCCATTAAATCCATCATAAATTGCACAAAAGAGCCAACCATTTTCTTCAGAACAGACCGCTTGAACTCTATCTTCACCAGCAGCTCCTCCTGCTACTTGAACTTCCTTGGCAATAAGAAAACCGTCGCTACTGGAACGGTCACTCGCGGATTTCAATGAGTCGTACTCAAGAATATCACTTGGAGTGGAAGGGCTGCAACTTAGGTATGAGAGACTACTTGGGAGAGAAGATGATAGTCTATCAAACCGCGGAAGACTTGGCGAAGAAGGTATTCTACGAAACGAATTAGGAGAGTCCCAACTTGGAAGAATTTCTCCTCCTAACTTACCATTGCAAATGTTTGTGTTGGCTAGTGTAGCATTTGCGCTTAAGGCCGCACCTGACAAACAAGAGAAACTACTCGTTCGACGAACTTCAGGAAGGGTTTTGTAGTCGTTTGTGATCTCATTAGGAATACCTCTATCACTATTGCATTTATAGCCAAAACTTATTTTAATTTCTCCTTCAGGACTAAGCATGTTTCTCTCCTGTATTCAGAAATTCAATCTCAACACTATCAACGTCACTATAGTTTATACATTTCAATAGCTAGAAAAATACAACAAATTATAAAATGTAACCATCCATATCAAAATAATTTCATTACACTAGAAAGTAGCCACCTTATTAGGGCAGCCGGTGCACTAAAGCATCCCGCATACGCAGGGTCCGGGAAGAGGTCCCACCAATTGGTGTATTGTAGGCAATCTTACCCTGTTTTTTACACAATAGATTGTTTTTAGGACTTGTCCGTAGCCACCTTATTGTCATATATATAAAACATGAATGAAAGATTTCACATATTTTGCAAGGTTCTCAAATTATAAATGAATTAACAAGACAAATCAAACAATGATAGTCCACAGTTCAAATCATAGGGATATCACAAATTATACATAAGTTTTCAAAAATACAAAGAAAACCGTCAAATTGAAACTAAATTCTAAAACAAAAATGCATTATGGAAGGCAAAGAAAAAGAGTAAACACTTACCAAATAGATGTGATGATGAAGAAGTGAAGGTCAAGAAGAGAAAAGAATTGTGGAACTCAGAATGTGGCTAGAGATACATAAGGAGAGAAGAATGGTTACGAGTTTATATAGAGAGAGATAGAGGAAAGAACAGAGAGAGTGGGAGTGTGACTTGGCAAATCACAAAGGTGATGTTTTGGTCGCGTT
>Ga0099826_10001022_pt1 | contig 15730 bp, 5 predicted proteins | sample Mtrugardesep15_FD_76830 | JGI IMG/M metagenome (GOLD analysis project Ga0099826, IMG submission 76830) | Root nodule microbial communities of legume samples collected from California, USA - M. trunc garden sep15 | ecosystem: Host-associated > Plants > Roots > Nodule | place: USA: California... | reverse complement strand
TCGTGGACCACCAAAATTGTTGATTCAATGTGGACCATGAAAAAATCTTATACTTGACTAGCTCGGATCATACAATCTGAAACGTCGAAAACCCTCCAAACTTCAAGTTTTAACACAGTTTTTTACAAGTTCGGATTATATGAGTCGAACTATTATAGGGATGGTTTCAAAATATATAATTTGAACTTGTCACAGATTGTGGATGGTGGCTTGATCAGCAAGTCTGACCGATTAAACTTTTTTTTTTGTCCCTTGACTAGTCGGACACATTGATTATGTTTTTCCCTTCCCTTGACTCGTCGTTACACTATATGCATACATTGCCCTTACATATACCTACTTATTCTTCCCAAATTCTTATTCCAACTCACGATTCAAGTTTTATAATCCAAAAAATACTAAAAAGTCATTCGAATTATATAATTCGAACGGGGTTATTTTCGAAATTTTAGAGGGTACATGAGAAGAGAGTGGGGTGGGAAAAATTACCCTTTCTTTCATTCTTTTGATTCGTTATTAGTATCAGTATATAAGTTCTCTAAACTTTTAACTACAAAAAGAAAAGTTCTCTAAACTCTTTAATAAAAAAATAAAAAAGTTGTGTAAACTCTTGGCTTATTGAAATTAGATTCTATAGAAATAAACTGAAGAGACAATGTCTCTAAATTTCACCGTGCCAAACATGAAACAATATGAAGTTGGAAGCATAGTAGTATTTGTCTAACAAACACTGCACATCTAGCTACAAGGGTGCAAAATATTGTCAAAGAAAATTCAATGCAAGTGGATGAACATATCCCATGTGAAGAGATACCCCATTTTGCTGGCATTGGCTAATATTTGTACGTGTACAAGACCCTAATTAAAAATATCAATATCAACAGCTAAGATATTTAATGAACCAAATACATTTAATGTAGAATAAATAAATTATGTCTTGAAGCTGAGATTTCTTGTGATAAAATTGTTCTAACCTTAGTCTTCACGTGAGATTTCATGTAACTTATCTAGGGCACATAAATTTGCTTTGGCACTTACGTTATGGCCACATTCATTGAAGTTAACCGTACATGAATTTCGATTTCTAAATTTCTTTTGGTGATCATGACGTATCTTGACTTTTATTAATGGCTTAATTTCTTTACTCAAATTCTACTCATCGTTATTAATGCATTTGACTGATACAATTTAAACTTAACAATTGATAAGTAAAGATTTTGGTTAAAATTAGTTCTTTTTATGAAGAGAAGGAGTTTGTTTTGGCTAGACTAGGAAAATTTTCTTAGACTCAGAGTGTTGTTGAAAGAGGAATATGAGCAACGAATTTCTCACATAGTCAATAAAATTTGAAATCAAGTTCTTGTGGAATATGAGCATAAAATTGGGTATAGTGCATCAATTAATATATAGAGAATAATTTGATGGGTTGTCAGTATAAAATATTTCACAATGTCAATCACAAATTATTATTTGTATGACTTTTAATGGTTTATTTTATTTTTTAAATGATAAGTTATGTTTTGATTTTCCATAAGTCATAAATCAACCAACAAAAATATTAAAATCATAATATATGATGTCCTAACCGGGGTTTGAACTCCTTCCTTCTCTTTGCGTGTAAATTGCAATGTATGGTTATTTGTCATTTCATCTATTCTTAGGTTAGTATGTAAAATTTGAGTTTGCTTGATTAATTAAATTATACAGCGCATCTATTGCTTCAAATTTAATTGTTTTCAAATCAATTTCATTTAAAATCATGTTTATCAAACAATCACTAAAATACACTTGACAGAAATACAGTATCGTTCCTTCAAAAACAAAAATAGAAAATACAGCATCATTATGATGTAGGATAAGGTTCTTATTTGATTGGTTATTATTCAAACTATATTGTTAATAGCTAGCATTATAATATGCAAAGAGTAATGTATTATCTTCCTTTTTTTTGTTCTATTTTTTGTAGGATTGAAATTTGTTGTATACATACAGGTATTGATAACATGCACGATTGACTATTTTACAATTGGTTGCAACATATGGACCCACCCAGTTGAAATATGGGTTTGACCAATATCAAAACGCTAGACAAAGTCATCGAATTGGAGTAAAATTGTTGTGTGGTGCTATAATGTGCCATCAGCCTTCATGTTTAATGACATTATAGTATCACCATCTTTTAAGCAGTGATTAGAGGGAATTAACTTCGAGCTTATTATGCTTTATATGAACTAATCATAGAGGTAGATATAATTGGACCGTACATTGAAAAAAATGGAGTATATGATAAAGTTCAAATGCTACTTTCCTTTGAATGGTTTTTTTTATCAACTTTCCTTGGAATGGTATCCGACTTTTCTTTGTTTATCATATAGCTTTTCTCCTACAAAATATTAGAGACATTATCGGACACTAAATATGAACATCACTCGATGTCACAATATGAAAAAACATTCTTTAAGTTTTATTATAGTTTATGTTTTCTCCTTAATTCGAACATTGCATGGAAATTATAATTCGAACATTAATCCTTAAGTTTTATAATAGTCCATGTTTTCTCTTAGAGAAAACATTCTCTTAAAGAAAACACTAATTTTATTTGATATCAGAGCTTGTGTCATGACTTATATGAAATAAGATGCAAAATGTGAGCAACTGAGATTACATCACACTCTTGAAATCATAAATGAAGGATAAATTTTAATTTCATTTGTTTAATGCCTGTTGTGTTGTTCATATGGGGGTTTTGGACCGTGAATCGTATCGTGTTGGCGGTCGATTCATATGTCGGGTTATCCCAGTCATTTTGTTGATTGACTTTGGACTGTGTGGACTCGAAAGAGTCATCAATGCTTGCTGTCGTTTCAAGGAGTTGATGGTATGTGATCCGATTTCGTGTTGACGATCGTTTCGCTCGCCAACTTTAGACCCGCACTTAATTGTTATAATTGTTTAGGGTTGGAATCACTTTGTGGATCTTTTTTATTTTTCATTTTATTTTTATTGTTTTGATTTTGCCTGTTAGGGTGGTTGACTGAGTTAGGATTTTTGTCCCCCCAGTTTTTATTTAATTTTCCTATTTTTTTAATAATATATGTCAACAATTGACAACAGATAAGAGTAGGGTTTCAACTTAGTTGGACACTATTCTTTTTTATGTCATTTTACTCTTGGTTTATAAAAAAAATAAAAAATTAGTCACTATAAACTATCAAAATAAAACAATTTTACACATACATTCGATCACATTTATCATTGTCACTTTATTATAATATTTTCTTAAATATCTTCGCAATTATCATATGATGAAATAGATGTCACCATTGAAAAAACAAAGAGGAAATATTATGGAAATGTTGATCATCAATCTCCATATTATCAATGATCAAGATTAATAGTAGATCTAGATCATTGATGATATGAGATCAAGTAAAATCTTCACGCTATTTCTTCACTCCTTTTTTTCATTGGAAAGCATTCCCGATGAAATGTGATTAGATGTATATGTAAAAAGAATTACATTGATATCACATATCAATTATTGTATATCAACTAAACTCAAATTAAACAAATTTTATTTTAATTCCAAACATGAGTTATGCTTAAGGTAACATGCGGCTAAGCTAGAATGGTACAATATTCATGCATAGTATGAAACAAAATATGTATGAAAAACATATATTAATGGTGTTGGTGTTATGAAGCAAGAGAATCCCCACTTATTTTATCTCATATACCCGGCGCAACTACCGGATACTCCATGTGCTTTCCCTTCCCCCGCTTTATATTTATATCCATGCATCTTTTCCATAAAGAGTACTCTTTTGCTGAGTTCTATATGCTTCAATACTGCTGCAATGGGAAACTGCTTAGCAAACAACAAAATATTAGCACAAGATGATCATGAAAACTATAGTGATGAGCAAGCAAAAGTTGAGAAGATGAAGACGTCTTCATCGACGAAGTTTGAAGCGAGTCCGAGGAAAGAAAAATGCATGAAGAAGCACAAGAAGGTTAGGTTTGAGATACAAAATGATGAAGAAGTTGATAGAGGAAGTGATGGTAATTCTAGAAGTGTGAGGATTAGAGTGGTGATGACTCAAGAGGAGTTGAAAAAGATGTTGAGTAGTAAGGATGAAAATGATAACACTACATTGGAGCAATTACTTGGTATTATGAAGTTAAGAGGAGGAAAAATTTGTAAACGTGATTTGGGTGTGTGTTCTTGGAGGCCAGCTTTAGAAAGCATCCCAGAGGATCGTTTAATTAAGTAGTTTATGTTTTGATGACAATAACCTTATGTAAATAGTATGATTGATTATTATTTTCTTTTAATTGATGTAGGAGTATGTGTTGAACTCCATATCAATAAGAGGGTTTCAATTTGGCTTGACAAAAATACTAATTAATGTGGGATATAGATTGGGAGGATTTGGTTATTTGTTGTTCTTTGTTTGGTCAAGGCATTGATTCTACAACTTTCTACCCTTTGTATTAATGCTTCTTTTTAATAGATAGCCACACACATACAATACTCATCATCAACAGAAACATAAGTAATGATTTTTCTAAATAGATTAAAAATTATTTTGAAAAAACAAAATTAAAGTCACCATGCTTTTGCAAATAACTATCAGTGAACTTATAATAACAGCTGTTCTCAAGTTTTTTTTCTTAATTGCTAAATGTTACTAATAGCCAAGTATATATGAAAAAACTAAGCAGTATACCTAAGGTATTGTCTATTTTTGTTTAGACTTTAGATCAATGAATAAAGTTGCAAACACATGTTGGTTTCGAATTTTCAGCCAGAGATTTCTTATTTAGTTGTAAACCTCCCCAATCTCTTATTTTATCTCTTGCAAGAATGACTTCTACTCTTTTTTCACAGAAAATTGCTCAATGTAATTTCATCTAAAACGTCATTAACTGATTTATAATATATTGGTAAGAAAAATAAGGAAAGACATGGAAATTATAATTATAGTTAAATATCCATTGTATAGCTAGCTCCAGTATTATTATAAGCTGTAGAAACGCGCTTATCCACATTCAAAAACATCTTTCACATAACTGCTAACGAGCTTTTCACTCCCCCATTATTTTTAATTTCCCATCATATTTCTTCCAAAAGCATAAAACGGATACAAATATGTAAACAGTGTCTTGAATAAAATAAATTTTCAGCAATATAAGTCATATAAGTGATGATGTATTTAAGAGACACTAAACTCAAATGCTTTTATTGAATACAACAGTTACTTGCAATTTGAGGGGGGTGCAAAACAATACATCACCGAAATTTGAGAAACAAAACAGATGTAGTTATGCACTTATACTCAGCATCAAACATGTAGTTCTTCCTAAATTGTAGTTCTGTCTAAATTGTAATTATTAAGTTGACAATAGAAAAAACACATAAAGCACATTCACAATGCTCAATGGAACTCCTTATGACAAGCAAGCAATTTCCACCTGAAAATACAACATAAATTAATCCAAGTCAAAAACAAGGTACTGAAGCATGTTTTATAAAAGCTGAATAAATGTTCCGTGAACATAAAAAACCAAATATGAAGCAAGAAAAATATTAAATTACCTCAGAATCAAACAAACTGTTCAGTATCAGCTGCGACTGCGATATCATATGAATAAATGGCGAATTGCACTATACAGATGATAGGACATGGCTAAGGCAGAAATCTCAACAGCAAGTAGGTGGAGTTTTGATGAATAGAATACAAACTGGTAGAATGGATCAAAGGTGAGACCAACCAAACCCACTTTCATGTATATCAAATAAAAAAGCAAGGTGACAGCAGCTAGGAAAGCTCCAGCAATTCTATTGCAAATTGAAAGCGTCGAAGAAAGCTGAGGCTGATAAACAGGAAGATGAGGAGATAATGGGCGAAAACCGGACTGCTTTGTCTCACTGATTTTACTTGGGATGTCACTCATAAAACGTCTATGACCAGCCAATCCCAATGTGTCAGCACCCACACCTCTCTCAAAGTTTCTTGCCATCAGAGTGTTGAGTCCCTATTGAAATGTAAATGTCATCAACTACATTAAGAAAGCCAAATAGATTAGACTCAATTTGAAGATAATAAAGGAACTCACCAATAGCATTGGACTCTTGGTGGCACTAACTTGAGTACCATATCTAGCTCCAGCCAACACATTAGTGTCCAGTCCAAGAGCCTGATATCTCTGAAGTAAAAGAACAATTCCATGGCAATTAGATTTAGAAATTTATTCAACTAAAAGAATTAATAATTATGCATCACATTATCTGGAACAATACATTTTCACATTTTTTCATTCTAGAACAAATAAGGAATGAAAATGAAACTATATTTCATGCAAGATGGTACTAGAATGTATGTCAAGGATCACTCGCAACTTATCAAAGAAGGAAGTGCCGATAAACCTAAAGTTAACAGTTCAGAACTTCGTTGGAACTTATTAAAATATCATAACTTCGTTTGATCTTAATTCTATATGAATAAGAAAAACTAGGTATCTGACTCATTTCTATTAGCTAATAATCATGCGCAACATATTCCATCCGCTAAGGCTTTGTTTGCGAATTTGGAGGGGAAGGGAGGGGAAGGCTTGGGAAAAAAGGAATGAGTAAGTGGAAAAATAGAGAAAAATGGGAGGGGAGGGCTTTGTGGGGTTAACTTCTCTTCATAATACTAAACCCTCCTCATTTGGGGTAACTAAAAAATTGTATTGGAGGAGGGCTTTGGAGGGTTTATATGAATTCTTCAAATTTAATCTACGTTGTTATATTATTTTTAAAATTAAAAATATAGTAATCATATGCATTAATTTATCATTCTCTAAAAAACTACTCTTTTAAAAAATTTGAAAGATTTCTCCATTTTCCCTCATATTTTCCACCCCTCAAAACCTTCTCCCCTCCAAACTCGCAAACAAAGCCTAAGGTAATTTACATCAAAAGAAGATCCTTTATGTTTAGGTAGTCTAGGCTGTCCAGTGAGAAGTTAAGAGTAGAAAATCTGTCCTTCCTTTTTTAGCTCCTAATTTCCTGTTCATAGATTTATTATTTATCTGTAACTGTATTCTGACTACAAAACCTTTTCTTCAAAATCTACAAAAGAAATCACAACCTAGTAAGCATTATGCAGAAGGTTTAGCAAAAGGTTATCATGTCAATAACAACCGGGAACCTGCCAATAGGCATTACTAAGAAACCACTTATAATATAACAGGCTTAACATATAAGGAAAAGATGCCCACAGAGGTGTATCTAACTTAAATAACTAGGTACAATTAGGTGTGCAAACAACTCATTCGAAGGTCCAGACCAAATCCATGTCCAAAACTACTTTTGAAGAAATGGTTTGAATTCGATATACTTAGATTTCTGGAAAACTAAACCACAAACAGCCCTAGGTACAATGGAATTAGTTTTAAACACACTTCCTTAAGGATTGGAGGGATTGATTTTAAGGAAGTGAGTGGATTTTTGAGGATTCAGTAGGAGGACTCGTATAATAATTTTTGTAAGCCGTTTCAAAGCAACTAAAACAAATATACATGTAGGAAATAATTCAGAAATTCAATTTCATTCTTGTTCGAGTTCCAGACATTAAGCTTCAACATTTCTTGATTTTTTCTTCCTGAATTATTTCAAGAAAATATGAAATTTTAAAGGTATACAATTTGGGATGCATGATAAATATATAGATGGATAGTTAAACATGGATATAAATGGAGAGGCCACATAAACAAGGATATTCTCTTTAAATAAAATAAATTGACAAAACACCTACTTCATAAATATTCATCATAATGTCAATAGTAAGAGGGTACCAATAACTAGCAAAAACAAATCCCATAGCTAGAATATAGTAGATGAAGTTTCTAGGAAGGGATCTCAAAACATCAAAAACTAACATCACAGCTGGGAGAACTAGTAGAACTTCAAACTATTATGATAGCAATTGGCAACAAGTCAGACTACCAATAACAGCAGACAGTCTGACCCCACTGTAGTGCATACACGCAGAACAAGCATAAACCCAACACAGAAAAGCATCCAACATTAAAACTTAAAACTAGCAACAGTAACACCATAAAACAAGCAGCAGATGACACATTGAAACAACATAAAGTAATATGTATAAAATATTAGAAACACGTGATTTTTTCAGCAAAGTATGTGGACTTCTTGCCTAAGCTCCATTCATGATATACATGGTTTTATGTCACCAGATTTAAGCAAATACTGAACATAAGAAATAAGCAAAAAAAAATTTATAGAACTGTAAATCATCTCAAGCAATTCAGAATGAAAAGCAAATAGGATCGTCTTCTTCTTTTTTATCAACCAAGCAATCAAAGAAATAAAATAGGATCCATATATCACACGAGCATACAATTCAGTAGATTTTTCCTGCAAGAGCATAAAAGTCAGACAAGAAGAAGCTATCATTCATGCTACACAAGAGAAAACCATAGCCTTGCAAAATGAGAAACAGGCTTTAGCTGATGGCTATTTTTCAGTTAGAGTGAACGTTGTTTCTGTTGAAGTGCCAGTTGTGCAAGTCTCAGGCAATTACAACAGCTCTAAAACTGACTCAATCTATATAAATCCAACCCCATTCAGTTTAGAATAACGATTACACATGGTTTCCATTACAGTTTCCATAGATTTCTCTCGTTCAATTTCTAAAAGGGAGGGAGACATGGCTTAATTTTAAAATACTTTTTGAGTAAACAGTTATCAATCGGTTAAGTTTTCTGAGAAACTCAATCACAAAAAGCCCTAGGTATAATGGAATTAGTTTTGAAATTTTATTTATGCGATCATTCAGTTTTCAATGACAATTCATACCAATGTTTTCCCATGAATCTCCCATCAACCCGAAGCTTCCCCCATTAAACTAGTCACATTTTAGACATAAGTTAAAATTGATACCAATTTGCAGAATTAAGTAACCAGTTTTAATTTAAACAAACATTCCCTATATACTAAATTTCCCCAATCACCCAAAAGTGCAAAACCAGCTCAATCACATAACAATATCAATTAGTGCTAACTGCTGAAATACTATGATCTAAACTTTTAAGTCTTAAATCAACTTCACAACATTTTTGCAGCCAGGTAGTAAATCGGTAAAAGCTAAAGCGTTACTATACATCCAGTATTGTCAAAATCGCAGATCACAAAAAATAACGGTTTGTTCAAATTTTGTGACACTAAAGTGCTATACACTGCTAAAACCACTATTAACTAAAAACTCGTATTAAATCGCATATTTGTTAGAGAAGCAAAGACAACTTCTATTAAGTAAGGTAAAAAAACAAGATAGAATAACATAGATGCAACATTACCGAAGCAATTATGGGTCACAGGTACATATAACATATTGGCGAACACTCCGATACCGTGAAATAGTAAAGTTTTGTTGGGTAAGTATCCATCATCCAATCATTTTAAGTATAAATTTAAATTTTAAATTAATTTTACCTACACGGTACCGGTATGCAATAAAACTAGTGTAGAATTTTTTTTTTTTAAAAAACTCAGTATCGAGCCAAGGACTGACTAAGCTGAGCGGCTTAATCCAGAGCAAAGCTCTCTATGTATGGACTAGCCCACCTAAATCGATGGCGAATTGAACATGAGAAGCACTCTAAGATTTCAAACCAACACCACCAGGTCAACACTCCACTTAATATAGCTAATTTTTCTAAATGCAATATAAAACAAAACACAGACACAATTTTTCGAAGAAAAAAAAAGATACATACCAAAGAATTAATCAGATTAAGATCACCAGCAGGCTTATTCTCCAGATTGTTGGGAAAACCGTTCACATTTCCCTTGGTAGGGTTTCCATCCGCTGAAAAAAACAACATGCAAATTCAAATAAACGAGACATCACACCATAACAATTGAAAAAGGGAACTGAAATAAGCATAATAATTGAAGCAATTGGAGAAATGAAATGAGAGAATCGGTACCGATGGTAGTGCGGTGGAAGTGTTCTCCGGCGGCGGCGGAAGAGAGCGATCCGGCGATGTGATTGGTGAAGCGAGGGATGGAAGAGAAGGTTGAAGAAAGAGAAGAAGAGGAAGATAAGAACAACCTCGATTTGGTTGATCTGAGAAGCCAAGACATGGTGATTGATGAATAGAGGAATAGAAAATGGAGAGCTTAAGCTTAGTGTGATTACAGAGAGAGGTCGTCGGGGTTCGTTTTGGGGCGTGTGGAAACAACGGATCAAAGCGCCAAAGATATGTGACTTTGGATGCTTGTGAACCATTAGATCAATCCTACATTTCATGTTTTGACATGTGTCCATTTTGTTTAAGAAAAGAAAAAAACAACAAAAAGAAAATGCATTTCCAACTCTTCTTTTGTCTCCACGCGCGTACTGCTTCCTGCTGTACACACCATCGACCAAATAATCACGAACCACCACTACCACCATTAGAGGATTGAGATCTGGTGGCGAGCGGCCGAAAGGAAGAAGACAATTGGATATACTAATATGTGTTCAATTGTGTAAATCATAGAATTAGATTCAAAGTATTAAATCAAGATTTGATTTTGAAAGCACAAGATTTTGAGCGCGCATTTAAAATTTGCGAGAAGCTGAAGTTTTGGAACAGACTTTGAAGAGTACAAACATCTGAAAAACTCATACTCTGAATATCTGAAGACTATAATGAAGTGAAGCTTCTGACTCTGAAGGTCACATCAGCTTCAGAAGCCTCTGACTTGTTTTGTCGTCTTATGATGGAAATTCACTATCAGACTCTGATAATACAGTTTGTCTTCTTCTGACCACGTGTAGAAATAACACAAAGAACTTTCATGACAATTAGAATCAAATGGATAAATTCCTTTTGAAGCAAAGGAATTTCAAATAACCTTTCAATGACATTAACCAAATCAAGAAATATTCCAATGTCTCTGATCAAGTTTCTCAAGGACTATAATTTATGTGCTCGCACTCTCAAACGTCTTTCAGTTTTTCTTCTATATAAGAAGTTGAAGACTTTAAGCATATACACAACTCTCTGAACCTTTCCAAGTGTCCTTACCCTGTCAAAATTAAAAGTGCACAAACACTTAAAGAATTTCTTATAAACTTTCATATTTTAGAAATTCTTAAGTCTTAGAGTTCAAATTGAATTGTATTGATTACACCTCTGATTCTATAGCAGATGTAAAACTCAAACAATCTTTTACTTGATTAAGTTAGATTGTATAAGTACCTTTCAATCGTGATTGAGTAGAGGAAGTCTCTTTCTTGTGTGATTGAGCAATAAAAGTAGCTTGCTCGTGTGTTTGAACATTTGTAATCTTTATTGATTATAGTGAAAATCCTTTGGAAGTGAACATCAGACGCGCCAGGTAGGGGTCGAACCTACGACCTTCTGCTTAGGAAACAGACGCTCTATCCACTGAGCTATAGGCGCTGTCTGTGTTTGATTTTATTTGTTGTTTTCAACCTCCGTTTCAGACTCTTAACTGAACTATGTTTTCGACTTCAGACCAGTTTCGCAAACACTTAGAAAACATTTTAAAAAAACCAACACAATTCAACCTCTTGCTTGTGTTTTTCTCATCTTCTCCCCTCAAATTTAAAACTTATGTGCAAATACTCCATCAATTTTATTTTTTTTTAAAAAAATCTTTAATTTTACTATCACTCTATTGTTTAAGAAAAATTTATTTCCATAAGTTCTACAAGAATAGTTTCTTACTTATATGAAAATAGTTCAAATTTATTTTACCTTTTGATACGAAAATATCTTACACATATGCATTTATATGATAAATTTAGGCGCAAAAAAAAGAAGTCAACTACCCCCTATGATGTGGCATAACTATCAGCCCACATGGAGGTGCCACATGTACAATTATCTACCACGACATATAGTGTAACGACAAAAACAAATGGAGAGGAGGTACATGACAAACGTTCGACAGAATCGTAGTTTTTTTTTTAAAGTTTCGTAAAAATTGAGGGTTTTGATGAAAGTTACAATTTCGAGGGTAATCAAATATTCACTCTATAGAAATGACAATTTTCATGGGAATTCAAGCATAAATCTGAAATTTGAATCATGACCACGACGTTAGCTTAACAATTTTGACATTTTTGTCACTTTATTTTTGGGTCCGAGGATTGGGCCTCATCTAATCCGAACAAAGATTGCCCCTCTGTACCCAACAGTTATTGCTCGCTCCCAACTGAACTTTCCAAAATACCCTTGCGTGAATTAACTCACGCAAGTGTTAATTCCAGTGTGAGTTAAGTTGCGCATCGCATGTTAAGATGCACAGATTTTAACATTTGCGTTACTTAACTAATGCAAGGTTATTTTCGATATTTCAATTGGGCACGAGCAAAATGTGTTGGGAGAAGAGCAGAATTCCCGAACAAAAACTAGCTAAATTATGTATCTTACATGCACCAAACCATTGTTAACCAAATCATATAAAACATTTTCTTTCCATTTCACCCTACACAAACCAAGTTAAAGAGCATAAATTCGTTCACCACTTCACTTCCTCAACCTTTAGAATTCCAATTTGGCTAATTGAAAACCAAGTTCCAAATTTCCAAAGATTTTGAGCAAGTTTTAAATAGAGGGATGATCAACTCAATGTCTTTAAAGCACAACACCACTTTCTTGAAAAATGTCATAAATCACACCTCTTTCACCATTTTACTCTTATTGGAATCCTATCTTATAAAAATCACCAGCAAAACACACAATATTTTTACAGCACCAAAGTGACTCATAAACACTTGATGAAATAAAAATTCACTCTCATAATCAATTAGTGTCTAAGAGATGGGACAAAACATTGTAGCAGTCCTTCATTGAAAATCTACTTAGTTTATGGATTAGACCTATCAACTGAATTACTCCTTTATTGAAGAAAAACCCACATCAACTTTTTTTTTTTGCACAAAAACACACATCAATTGTACAACCACAATATGTAAATTTTTAGAAATCACAATATAAATGCATTTTTTTGGCAAACCAGTACAAATATATATATTGGGACACAATAATTTGGGCATGCAACTCAATTCCAAACAAATATACATATACTACTAAATGAAAATTACTTTATTGCATAAAATAGCACATATAATCATTAAACAATTACAACTAAATAGAACTGTTAACGATCTTCACCCCATAAGGAAAATCCTTACAATGTCTAATATTTTGAAAAGAAGAAAAATCATTAATAGTATTTCCATTGCAATGATGTGAAGGAGCATAATGATAACAAGGCTCTGATGTAAACTCACGTTCACAAATCTCCTTACTATGAACTGGATTGTTAAGAATCCATGGTCTTGAATTTCCCAATCCCTTAGCAACATAACCAAAAGTAGATTGATAAGTAGTCACTAACACATCTGATAGACTTAACAAATACATATCAACCCAAGCCTTCATATTATGCTTATTATCATTAAATTTTTGTTTCTCTTCACCACTTTGTTGATAAACCTCAATCGCTTCCCCAGTAACCGTTGATTTATTCATGTACACCATCTTTAAATTCTCGCCATATTGTGGATATAACGATGCCACAAGAACAACCTTCATGACCGTCTTGTTTTTGTTACTAGAAGACATTGTGCTATTTTTTGTACTAAGTACTTTTGGAAGTAACTTATTCTCTAATGTGCAATTCAAAATTCGATCCGTAACAATTTGGTGTGTAGTTGAATTAGGATCAAAAACTCTAATTTGAAGACCTATTCTCTCATTTGCTTTAGCAAGGTGTTGTTGATAGAAACTAGTGATTTGTTTCCATGCTTCATTTGAAGGGTGAAATAGGTAACGTCCCAGATGGTGAAAAATTGAGGTAATGTCTGGAAACATTTTATTTAACTCTTTTTCAGGTTTCATGAAAAATGAAGGTACAAAATACTGACCTGATTTGAAAAACAACAAGGGAATTTTACTGAGAAGAAATTGACTGTGGTCACAATGAAAAAACCTCTCCTCAAATTTACCACTAAATCGTAAATCCACATACATAGCTGATGGCAAATCTTTATTTAATGTATTATTCATCTCCATCTCAATTGTGCTTTGATATGTTTTAAAATCTTTTGCATCCCAAAAAGATTTTTTTGGTAACAACCAAGTTGAATTCAGAAATGGTTTACAAAATAAACCTTCTATGTCGTTCCCAAATTGTACGAGCATAACACGATCTGTTACGAGGGCGTATAGAAATGATGAAGCCATGCTAATTATTTGGTTACCTAACCCATTTGTAGGTACCCAAATAATGTATTTGCATGTTGTCGCAGAACAATAAGTGTCATTTCTCTTAGAGTTTGCAATAATTTTCATGTCTTTATTGAAGGCTCTAATGTTTGGTCCACATTTTCTATGTTTTTCTTCATATTCTCTAAGTTTAGATAACAAATATGGAGAAGGTTTATGAGGAAAATGTTTGTGGTAGAAATGAGATTGTGACCTGCTTAAGCATGATGCTTCATCAAATCCTGAAACTAAAAGTCCATCAAGAAATTTGTCTTTATCACCATCAGTGTTGTATTTAGATGGAATTGAAGTTGAATTTTCTAATGAAATATTTTTGAAGCCTGTAGATTATGTAGAGTATCATGGTGAAGCTAGTAAGTAGTGAAAAAAATTATGATACAAAAATATAGCACTAGAGAGAATTAAGAATCATGGTTCCAGACAAGGAACAAAATGTAAGGAATCGTTAGAGTGTTGTAGACAGCTTTAGTGAAATCATTAATCATGCCTAGTATAATGTAAATTTTTGGCTTAATAGGTCATTTGGTCCTTTAATTAATTTCAAGTTTTCATTTTGGTCCCATAAGTAATAAAACTCATGTGTTTGATCCCTTAATTGTATCATTTTGATTGAAAACAAAAGGCTTAATTGCAGTTTTAACCCCCTAACTTTCAAAAAGTTGCGATTTTGGCCCTTTAAAAATAAAAACTACAAAACGGCCTCCTAAGTTTTGCATTGTAGCAGTTTTGGCCTAAGAATAAAAACTTGCATAACTTACAAAAAAAAATTGAAGAATAAGTTAGAAAAAAACTAGACCTAAGAAAATACTCTATTTAGAACGGAGAATTTTGTTTAAATATAACCTAGATAAGTTAAACTCTAAACCAAGATTATACAATTTAATCAACTATGGAAATTAGTTACAAGGAAGAGGAGTTCGAAGTCGTGACATAAGTATAATAATCAAATCCTATCCTTTAGACACTTGACTCGATCCATATCTGATTGAAAACATTGAACGACTCACAAACTGTTGGATACTCTTCAAATCTACAATGTAACCGGTTAAACTTGAAAAAATGATCCCAAAACATAGTAAACAAAACGCAGTAACATAAAACTTATGTGAAAATATTTTGATGCTTCCATCCATACCAGTGTGGTAAGCATGGGAAATTAACTCTTTAAATAAATAAACAGATCATGCACCTATCATATTTTCAAATATCATAGAGAAACTCAAAAAAATAACTATCATATAGCTTTTGCTGTTGGGTTAAAAGATCATCTTACAATCTTGAATCCATACAATGAGGTCATTCATATCACTGTCAAGTCCTAATTCTTCGAAGCCCTTCCACGTGAGAAATTAAGAACATATATATATATATATATATATATATATATATATATATATATATATATATATAT
>Ga0099826_10001021_pt1 | contig 15733 bp, 10 predicted proteins | sample Mtrugardesep15_FD_76830 | JGI IMG/M metagenome (GOLD analysis project Ga0099826, IMG submission 76830) | Root nodule microbial communities of legume samples collected from California, USA - M. trunc garden sep15 | ecosystem: Host-associated > Plants > Roots > Nodule | place: USA: California... | reverse complement strand
TATTATCTAAGTCGTGCAATATTCATGAAGATCTATATATAATGCAATATATTTAAGAGTAAATTACACTCTTATTCCCACAAAGATGCTTGAATTACAACATCTCCTTTAATAATTAAATATGCACTACATTTTAATATGTTTTAACATAAATAGTTTTTTTTATGATATATACTAATTTTGAACCACCGTTTTAGAAAAATAAATTTATTTCTTTATAGTTTAAATGTCAATAATAATTAAATTTAAATATTTTGATATTAATTTTATAATTTAGAGTATAAAATTAACTTTTAAATAATCATATTTTATTGTCTTCAGTAATTTCTCACATATTTTAATTTTATTTTGAGTTGTTTCATATTTTATAATAGGGTTTAAAACTATATGTTAATGAAATTGTGAAAAAAAAATAGCGAAAAAATATGTATTCAAATTTTGGTTATATTAAAATAGATCCGCAATACTATTTGTTTTCGAAGTGTGTTAGATTATTATTTTTTTGCTAGATTATTATAAATAAATAAAAATATTGAGGGAGTAAAGTGTAGATTTTAACATAAAAGAGAATGGAAATGTAATTCATGCTTCTCTTAAGGGAGAAAATTGAAATATTTTCTAATATGTTTTGAATAAGAGAGGATGAGAGTGTATATTTTAATATAAGAGGGGATGATAGTGTAATTCAAGCATGGAGGAGAGTGTAATTTACTCTATATTTAGATGAACTTGTTGCATTTCCATAAGCATAGATATTTTCCCCCTACTCTCGTTAATGGCGTTTCATTATAGAGAAATTATTCTACAAGGGAAATGATACTTATCGCGAGGTATATATCACAAGCGTATCAAGATTGTTTATTCCCTTAATTTATACATTTTTCCTCCCTTGAATTCCGCCAAAAAACAAATTCTATTGGCTTAAATTTGTTCCTGAACTGCTGGGGACAATATCTATTTAGATATATAGCATTGCTCATTCTATAATGGTTTCCCGTTTTGGTAATTATGTGTTAGAATAATATGTTTTTATCTTCTGGTACAAGTATCCCGAACAATTTTAGTGTGGCTATGACAATGTTATTCCTTGGGATTGGAATGACACTCCACCGTGGTTCAAGCACCGATTTGATGGGGGTTCAATAATAAGAATAATAATTGTTGAAGAGAAGGAGAAGTGGTTCGGCTTTGCCTTCTGTGTGGTATTTGAGAATTGTTCTGAAAATTCGGTTTCTCTACAAGATTCATTTACATCGACATTGCCACATCCTTTTTATCTTTCTTTTGAAAGTGAGCACACAGAAGAACGCTTCGATATGCCACTTAGTTTGGAACTGGACAAAGTTGATGGCTCCAAACATCCGTGGCTAATCTATAACTCCCGTGAGCATTGCCATTTTGTGAAAACAGGAGCTCATATCACATTTAAAGCCTATCCAAGTTTGATCATAAAGAAATGGGGTTTGGTGAAACTAATCAAGATGGAATACAACAGATTACAACATCAATTAACTGATACAAGTTCTTCTCATGACATATTGAATTGGTTTACATACGGTGATCCTCACAATATTTTCTTTGATCGTGTACAAGAAAGCAGCAGCAGGCCTGGACCTAAAATCCAGCTTCCCTACAATTGGTTGGTTACCGAGGAAGAAGAAGCTGAGAATTCTCGAACCAAGTCAAAAGAAATTAATCTTTATAATATGGGGCTTTAAATATCTCAACCACAGCCAAAACGTGCAACGTCTTCCCTGAGCCTAGAGGCAATATATTTTATGCTTAATAGTAGTTTTAGCCCCCTAAATTTCTCAAAGTTGCAATTTTGATCCCCTAAAAAAAACTACAAAACCGTCTCCTAAGTTTTGTACCTATGGCAGTTTTGGCCCCCCAAGGCCAAAAAAAATAAAAAAAAATAACACGTGGCACCTCACTTAGGATGCCACGTCAGCGTAGACCGAGTCAAAATTAGCCTTGGAGGCCAAAACTGCCACAGATACAAAACTTAAGGGCGGTTTTATAGTTTTTTTTCCTTCTTAGGAGGCCAAAATCACAACTTTGTGAAAGTTAGGGGGTTAAAACTGCTCGTTGTCAAGCAATAGAGGCCAAACTTTTCTAAGTGCTTGTAAAAATAATTTAGAGTCTAAAGCTTCTCACAAGGAGAGAAAAACTATGAACAACATCTTAGACTAATGAAAATGAGGGAAAAACTCTAAACGACATCTTCGACTCATGGAAATTTTATATATTGTCATGTTATAGATTATAAGGTTAAATATGTTTTTGGTTCCTCTAAATATGTCAACTTTTCGTTTTAGTCCTTTTAAAATTTTCCTTCAACTTTTAGTCTCTATAAGAGTTTCAATCTTCACTTTTGGTCCCTCTTTTAAAGTAAACTTATATGTAGAATTCATATTATTTAATAAAATTTTCTAGAAAAATTTAAAATATTATAAGAATCACTCCAAAAAAATTCAGAATTTTTTAACAAAAACATGAATTTAATATGAATTTTTATATTGTTTACCGTTAAAAATTCATATTTAATTTGTGTTTTGTTCAAAAATTCTAATTTTTTTTAAGAAATTTTTTTAGAATATTTTACACATTTGTGCCCAATTTCATTGAAAAATACAAAAATTAAATTAAAAATAAGGACCAAAAGTAATGATTGGAAATTTTATAGAGACTAAATGTTGAAGGAAATTTTTAGAGGAACTAAAACGAAAAATTGACATATTTATAAGGACTAAAAACATATTTAACCCTAGATTATACGGTTAAATAATGTTTTCTCCTCTGCCATTTGAATAAGTTTTGATTTACACTATAAAAACAAAAGTTTGAGTTTGAGATTCCCTTATCAATTGAAGACTTTTTTGTTTTTGAACCTTAATGACGTCTGACTGTGTAATTAACTAATGAGGTGCTCCGCTTGACATTTTGATTTCTTTTTCATTTATTTTTTTTCACATGTCTTTTTTATTAATTAAAAATTATTTAAAAAAACAAAGATAAATCAAACAGTCTTAGGAGAATCTCAAATCTTTGTTTTTATAAGGATAAAACAAAACTCGCTAAATCGTAGAGGTGAAAATACTATTTAACCCTTATTTTGTTTGGCCGAATATTTATTTAAGATAAAAAAATGTTACTTTTAAGGGTTATGTTGCCCCTGGACACTGGTTAAGAAAATAAAAAATAAAAATATTTTAAATTAAAGAATACATTTTATTGATTTTCAAGGGACTGACAACATAAATTCCAACGCAATTCATATTCGGAGCATCCGTTAACATTACACTACTTTTAATTACTCTTCCTCTACTCCCTCCGTTTTAAATATAATATTCATTTATTTACCCCAGCCTCTCCAGTGCCCAACCTCACCATCTCTCTAAAGTCTAAACTTATTCCCTCTCTTTTGACAACGATGGCAGATTCATCCTTGAAAACCTTCAAAAGACGACGGAAAACCGAACAAATCAACGGAACCACCACCAACACCGCCACCGATTGTATAAACACTCTACCAGACTCACTCCTTTGCCATATACTCTCCTTCCTCCCAACCAAAACCACCGTCACAACAATCCCCCTAGTCTCTCGCAGGTGGCGTCATCTTTGGGAGAATCTCCAAGTCTTCGATTTCTACCATAAATACAACAAACACACCATCAGCAACAATGACTTCAGAAAATTTGCAGCTTTCGTTAACTCTGTGCTATCTATCCGCAGGTCACGTGACATTCGAAAGATGCGTCTTTCTTGCGGCCATTCTGAAGTTGACCATTTCTTCTCCAACTCTGTTGACTCCTGGATTCGTTGCGCAACTGGGTCTTGTCTTGAGGAATTGGATCTTACTTTGTTTTACACTGACCGTGAATACGTCTTCTCTATCTTTCTCACTATCTTAGCTACTTGCACTAACCTCGTCTCCCTCAGGCAAGCCAATCTTTCATATCTGTTATTTCTTCAAAGAATTTAACCATGCAATTACTAGACACTTGGTTGTGTTAATTTCCGCTATGTTTGGTAAAAAATAGTGAACAACGAATGAACTTATAACTCATAGTTACGAGCAATGATTGAATTTGTAGTGTTTGGTAAAATTAACTGTTGAACTAGCTAATGACATAAAAATGATATATTTAATTAAAATGTATTTTTTCAATTAAGATTTCACAGGTAAAATTGAGATAAATAATGATAAGCTTCAAGCTATAAGCTACTTGAATTACTAGCTTATCAAAAATCACAAGCTAGTAAAACCAAGCTTAAAGCTCGTGAGAGAGTGACAATTACCAAACTGAGTCTTTTTTAATCAAATGAGCTTACAAGACATAAGATATAAGCTCATAAATATGTCTTACCAAACAGATCCTTTAATACTCTCTTCGAACTATTATTATAAGAGACATTTGTGTCAACAAAAGCTGATGTATGATGTATTTGGTTCAAAATTTTAATCATATAGCAACTTTTGTTGGCAAAAATGTCTTTTATAAATATGACAAGATAGTGTATTATAGTGATATCTACTCACACATTTAGGGTTACTTATGGCATCCACAATGGAGCTCCAGTGGCTAAATGGATCTCACATTTACCTAATAAGTACCACATTCCTCCAACCAACACCTCCATTTTTTATTTTTTTTTAACTAAATGGGTCATACAATTAACTCTATATAATTACATTTCGACAATATTCATTTATTGTAGTAAAATTCATTAAATGGAGTCTTCATAAAATGAAGAGAGTGTCCTTCCATTCCATGGGCAACACACCCAATATTTCCATTCCACAGTAAGCTCCCTATTTAGTTCGGTGCTAAGTAGGTGAAACACCCGCCATTATGGATGCTTTAGGGTCATACCACTTGTTACGAATTTATAAAAGGAAATAAATGATAAGTTTTATGTAGAAAAAATCAATTTATAAAGTTTCGAATGCATTATTCCCAAGATGAAGTATATTTTTTATCTTCTTAACTAGTGTATTAGGACCTATTTAGGGCACTTCTTAGCATTTCCCTTTAAGTTACATGTAATATGATGTGATCCATGATGATAACCTAACATAACATAACAATTATGTAATGTGCCTATGCATCCCAGTCTCTGTGGTGATATCTACTTGGTATTGGAACGCTCTTCGACGTTTTGCTTACCATCATTGAAGAAGCTGCAACTAGACATTGGTTATGTCGAAATGAATTCCATGGATAACCTACTCTCAAGCTGTCCCATCCTCGAGACACTAGAACTTTCCATTGCTCCCGATCGTTTGGCCAGACTTCGTGTGCCACCTTCCTTGAAGAGGTTTAAATTCACCGTTGAGAACAACTTTGGGGCTTATCTTAAGATAGACGCACCAAATCTCAAATATCTTAGCCTCACCAATATCACATTCGGCAATGCTGCCACAGTTGGGAACTTAGACAAAGTGGACGAAGCATATCTTGATGTATTTTCCACTCCTGAAAATGAATCTGTCGACCCTTTATTCGATCTCTTCCGAGCTCTCTCTAGAATTAAACATCTAGTGTTGCATTTATCAACAACCAAGGTGAGTTAAGTTTGCATTATTTGTATTATATGTAGTTTTATGCTAGTATTACATAAGCACTTGCTGTTGTCTGTGTACAAGCAGTGGCTATTTGCTGCCCCTGTTATGGATCTCTCGGAATTTCGCTATTTACTTCATCTAGAGGTCATTCTGCCCTCTTTCAGCTTGAGTTTTCTGTTGAGCTTACTTCATAAATGTCCTATGCTTCAAGATCTCATAATTCAGAACGACAAGGTTTGTCAAGTTAAATTGAAGCTTTGGTGTGTCCATATGTTGTTATTTACATTGGCATCCTAGTTGAGTCGTTTCATGTTGCCTACAGCGTCTAGCTCCACCAACTTTCTATGGATTGGCCGCAAAGACTAAAAATGTTCCTAATTGTCTCGTATCCCACTTGAACTTTATTCACTTCAAAGGATATCAAGCATGTTTGCATGAGATGGAATTCGCTGGCTATGTTTTACGAAATGGACTTGTTTTGAAGACAATGCTTATTTCTGGTTTATTGTTGGACAAAAAGGAGAAGTGGGAGAAGTACCTAATTCTAAAAGAATTCTCAGATATACCAAAGGGCTCTGCCAACTGCCAACTTAAGTTTGATTGAATTGTACCTCCTCTGCTTAAGGTGCATACTCTTACAATCTCTATTCTATGCGGCGTACTAAATCAAAGATGATGTTTAGTCTGCACAATTAGGTGTCCTTTCCCTTCTTTTTACATGCATGTCACCACATTTTAAACTATGTTATTTGTGGTAGAATGGAATTGCATAATTTCATAAATTCGCAATCGCATCACCTTTTGTTATTGAAATATCGTCTTTCTATTATAATCTAATTATTTATGATCTTTGTATTCAAGTTTGCTCATTAGAAAATTTAAAATAAGATAAAACATCATTTGTACTAATGAATTTCATTTGGGAAATGAAATTGTAGCAATGATGTTTTTGCCATTGATCAAGTCTTAAAAGAGATGCCCTGAATACGTTTTATGGAACCATATTTTCTTCTGCACGAGTAGTATTAGTGTAATTTACTTTGTTAGGATTTTAGAGATATTTTTTCCCTCTTAAAACTGAAATACACATTGATTCTTAGAATGTGTATAAAGCAAGTAGTTTTGCTTAGTATACCACTTCAAGGTGTACTAATGTTTAATGCTTTGTTTTCTTAAAATGTCACTGCCGTCTAAATGTCATGCAGCTGTTTAGCTTTTGCTGTATGGCAAGCTATTCTAGCAAATTTTGAGTACAAAGTTCACATAAGTAGATGATGTTTCAAAGTACTATAGCCTCTGTTGCAAGTTTGGTACTGAAAAATGTAATTTATGTGTTTCAAAGTTTGTGGAAACGAGAAAAAACTCCCTTCCAAGTTCCAACTAAATTTGTTACATATGTGTTGCCATTATTAATTTGCTTAGTCTTGGTTATTAGATAAGTTAATTGATTTAAATTGTTATATAGTGCTAAATGGAATGCTTTGTAAAACCTGGTTATGTCTATGGATTGAAATTACATGAATGACTAATGGTAAATTTATGTTGCAGGGGTAAAGTAGTGAGTGTGTAGATTAGGCATTTGCAAATTGTGGTTAGTTATATATTCTGTCTTCACTTAATTGTTCAGAGTAAACTTATAACTTTTTTCACTTTATGCTTGGCAGTGTGCTTTCTGGCGTCACTTCTGGCTACGCTAAAAAGGTGACATTCGGAGCATAACATATAGTTTGGATTTTTCGTTTCAGCAAGTTCACAAGTCTCTGGCAGTGGGAACTATGTTATTAGTATGGTCATAATTATAGCCAATACAGAAATATGGCCTAATGAAAGAGTTCTTGAAAATCTTCTTTACTTTTTTGTAGAAGCTAATTTTTACATGTCTAAATATTGCTGTTAGGTAAAAACACGATCTTTTGTACTGTTTAAATCAAACTTTGATATTTGATCGTATTAAAAAGGCTAGCTACATGATTTAGTTTAATCAGTTGACAGGCCTGCCGCAACCACCCAACAGTTACAAACCTTTTCATAATGGAATAAAATCTGCCACTCGTCCACGACATCCCCTTCAGAGTCAGAATGCACCCTCTACATATGCCCAGGAGGAGGAGCTACTCTCAAAGCGCTATTCCAATTTCCTATGACAGAAAGACGCACTGTGCAAGACGTCCCTCGTAATAAAATTCTATCTGGATTTAACCAAATAACATCCATTGTGATCATGGTTGTTGCCGGATGATGTTGGTGCTTCCTGTTTGTGGTTTTCTTGGTTTGGAGTTACATGGAAACAGGATCATGGTTTTTGTGTTAAAACTGGGTTGGTTGAGTATAAGTCATGTGCGTACAACTCAAAAGTAAAAGAGTTCATAAGCATTGAAAATTTTAGGTACAATTGTACAAATGCACCATTTCTTCTTCTTCTTCTTCTTTTTTTTTCTTTTTTTTTTCTAATGTGTTTGATCGGCTATATAATAAGGAATTAGAAGTTGCAACAAATTGGGAGCAAAGAACCGGACAAACAATGAAATTCTTGTTCCTCACCGGATCACAACACAACTTTTTGTCTAAGTATAAGTTGTCTAAAATATCAAAATAATCTTTTGTCCACCAAATATTGTACAAGACAAAAAGTTTTTCAATACCTTAAAAATTTGTTATGCGTTGTTTTGTTTATGCTATGTTTGTGTTGTTTCCGTATCTTCTTACATATCAAACACACTTAACAAACAAATTTTTATTGCTAAATGAACGTCACTTTAGCAATAAAAAATTTGTTTTAAAATGAAAGAATTGTTTTTTTTTATTTCCACACTACTTTCAAAAGATTACACCAATAATAAATAAGGTTAGTTTAGTAAAATTGTCATGTTTTATTACATCATCATTACATTTGTTAAGATATGAATAAAAAACTTTTTTTTTTGTTAAAGTATGTATAAAAACATCGGAAGAGTATAAAAAGATATGAATAAAAAACTTTTTTTTTTGTTAAAGTATATAAAAACATCGGAAGAGTATAAAAAGACAATGTTTTTTTTCTTAAGACAAGTGTCCTAAAAAATTGTTTTTTTTCTTTTCTTCAAAACACTTTATTATTCTCTTTGAACATATCTTGGACACATTTACAAGGGTTAAAGATGTGTCAAAGCAATGTTGATCAATGCGACAATTTCGGTTAAAGACATTAAATTTGATTACATCATTTTTAACTTTTTCAGTAGTAGATGATATATAAAGGCCAAATCTATCGAATCTTGTACAACTTAGAGTCAGATGCACTTGTATGTATATTTTTATCCTCAATTTATATCTTTTATAAATAGTATTTATATTTTATTTAACTATAATAAAAATATATATGTATTGGTGTCGGTGTCCAGTGTTTTTTACATAAGCAGTGTCAACCTGTCCGTGTCGTAGTCCCTGCTTCATAGGATGTTAGGTAAACCGATTGATTTTCATATACTTTAGGAACTAAATCAACAGATTTCACATAGTTAAGTACTACCTACTATATTTATATAGTACGAGGACTGCGTTGGAGAGAAATTGCTAGTTTAAAGATCAAATTGATGGTTTATTCGGTAATTTACATGTAACATTAGTTTTTTAGAGTAAACCTTCATTTGAGTTCCTAAATTACCACCACTTTGTTCTATTTGGTCCTTGAACTAAATAAATGTAATAAACAGTCCCTATACCATTCTCAATTTATCAAAGTAGCTCTGAACTATTACTTTCAGTTTCTATCCTATTTTCAAAGTAAATAAGGGACAAACTTTCTGAATTGGCTATAAATCCTGAATTGCTTGGTAAGGAAGTAGAATGATCATTACAACCAGGGATATGCATATTTTAAGGGTGTTTGGTGCACAGTTATCAGTACCTCACAATACATGTGTGTCATATGATGTGTATGAGGTTCCACTATTAAATAACAATGATGCTCGCAAACTTTTTTGTAGAAAAGCTTTCAACAGCGATGATCTCACTGGAGGATGTGTTAAGCTTACTCCCGAGGTACTAAAATATGCTCAAGGTCTTCCATTAGCAGTTCGAGTAGTGGGTTCTTTCTTTTGTACTCGAAATGCTAATCAATGGAGAGATGCTTTGCATAGATTGAGGAATAATCCAGACAACAAAGTGATGGATGTGCTTCAGGTAAGTTTTGAGGGATTACATTCAGAGGACCGGGAAATATTTCTGCATATTGCTTGTTTCTATAAAGGGGAGAAGGAAGAATATGTGAAGCGAATTCTAGATGCTTGTGGGTTGCACCCTCATATTGGAATTCAAAGTTTGATTGAGAGGTCACTTATAACTATTAGAAATCATGAAATTTTCATGCATGAAATGTTGCAAGAATTGGGGAAGAAAATTGTTCGGCAACAGTTTCCTTTCCAACGGAGTAGATTGTGGCTTTATGAGGATTTCTACTCTGTCATGATGACAGAAACGGTAACGAGATACCTTTAAAAAAATAAAACTTCTTTTCCGATTTCATAGTTGAAATTTATTCAATCATTTTGATTCCCACCCCTCTCCACCTTACCTTTTGTAACATGTTTAATCTTAATGTTTTCAGGGAACAAACAATGTTAATGCCATAATTCTTGACAAAAAAGAGCATATCTCTGAAAATCCTCAGTTGAGGGCTGAAGCATTGTCAATAATGAGGGGACTTAAAATTCTTATATTATTTCATAAGAATTTTTCAGGAAGTCTCACTTTTCTTTCTAACAGCTTGCAGTATCTTCTGTGGTATGGTTACCCTTTTGCTTCTTTGCCGTTAAATTTTGAGCTGTTTTGTCTTGTTGAATTGAATATGCCTTGTAGCAGAATTCAACGACTATGGGACGGTCACAAGGTATTTTAATGATGTCTTTCATTTTCTCATTTTAGCTAAATAATAATGATCTCAAGAACTATAGAACAAATTTTCAGTTAGTCGAGATATTTTTTATTTAAACAGGTAGCACTGCGTACATTTCTATACGACATGATTGAATAACACAAACTACTGCTGAGAAAATGATAATTCACTTTTATTGTTATTCGAATTATCTGATTTCTATGTATTGAACTCTTATTTACACATTATGTGAAAAAATGAAGCATAAATTCTATATGAAAATTAAAGAAAGTGCGCCAAAGTTAATTGATTATATTCAAGCTGGAATACAACATGTTAAGATTTGGTTGCTCATTCTGTTTTTCACAGGAATGGATCTCCCTTGTTTGAAAAGGGTGGATCTGAGCAACTCCAAATATCTTGCGGAGACTCCCAATTTTGCTGGAAGCCGAAGACTTGAACGGCTAGATTTTACAGGATGCATAAACCTATCATATGTCCATCCGTTGGAAGGCTGCAGCAGTTTGGTCAGGCTAGTTCTTGATGGCCACAATGCATCTAACTTATATTCTCTCAAAGTTCTACACCTCTATGGCTGCCGTCAACTTGAAACCATGCCAGATTTTACTGGGGTCTCAAATCTTGAGTATCTTGATGTTGATCAATGTTCGGGTTTATCAACGATTGGTCAATCTATTTGGGTTCTTACACAGCTTAAGTTCTTGAGTTTAAGAGACTGCACAAATCTTGTTAGTATGCCCAAAAGCATTAATTGTATGCCATCTCTTTTAACTCTAGATTTATGTGGCTGCTTAAGACTAGAGAATCTACCCTTGGGAAATGTATCAGTGTCTGCTGAAAATATGGACTTCTTTTCAATCTCTGGAGAAATTGTTGACCACTCTTACTGTCTGGTGTCTTTGATTTTTTTGGACCTAAGCTTTTGCAATTTAAGTACAGTTCCTGATGCTATTGTAGATTTATGGCATTTAGAAAGGCTTAATCTTGAAGGAAACAACTTTGTTTACCTACCACCTTCAATTGGGAAGCTTTGCAGTCTAGCATATTTAAACTTGGCACATTGCAGCAGCCTTCAATCTTTGCCGAAGCTACAATTGTGTGCTACTTCTTCATATGGTGGAAGGTATTTTACAGTGTTATCTGGATCTCATAATCATAGGTCAGGATTATATATTTTCAACTGTCCCTTCTTGGACATCGCAGGAGGAGGTCAATGCTTGGCACTTTCATGGCTAAATAGATTAATTGAGGTGCACACTCCATTGTCTTCCTTATAACTGGTATGAAACTGATGTAGAGATAAAACCTAAATTCAAGCTTCGTTATAATTGGCATGTTACGGAGGAAAAGGAAAACGAGAATCGGGAAGTGAATGTGAAACAAAATCATCTCTCAGATATGGGACTTAACACATACATAGATGATGATTTGCATTAAAAAAAACCTACTAATCAATCATATTTTGGTGTTCCAAGTTGTACATATATCCCTCTCTTCCCATTAGACACCTACATTGTGTTGATCTCCTTTTCAACACAAGATTTGTCAATGTTTCTGTAACCTCTACATAAATTTTGACTGGAAAGTAAGATATACAATCAATTTGAGATTGATTTTTGTAGTTGCAGGCTAGTTACCAAACAAAAATTTGTAGTCAACTTGCTGCTAATTTCATGAAATGATGTTGCATGTTAGTATCCATTCCATGATCATATTTAATCTTCAAACTAAAGTCTGCGAAAGGAAGGATTTTAGAAATACTTCTAAATAAAATTGTTGCAAAACATAGTCAAGGAAGTAGTCTGCACTGAGTTGCAATATTTCCTTTTGCACCGAAAAGCCAAGATTCTGTTGTCGTGTGGGCTACCTGAATCCGTGCTATTGCTGAATGCAACAAAAATGAAACAAACCGTTTACCCTATTTTTATGAAGTGATCCATCTCTTTACACCGAGAAATTCAAACACGAACAAGCAGGGATTATGAATATAAGAAAGCTAAGATGCTGGATTTGATGTAGAGATAAGTGTCATACATTCTTCTCTTAACTTTTTGTACATTCTTTAGAAGAATAAGTGAAGTTTTGCTGAGTTTAACTAGCTGATCATCAAATTATACATAATCCATAAATATATTATTCTCCTGTAACTTTGGTGATAATTTAGTTTATCATCTTTCTTTTAGGCCAGAATTTGCAGACTGCGGAGATTGAAAAATTGTTCAGGCAGTGATAAAACATTGGCTCATAAATTCTCAACCTTTACTTAATCGTTGTTAATGGGTGAATTGAAATTTTTAGAAGTATAAATATTGTTTCTATACAAAACTACTTTTAGCATTTGTTTTTTTCCGGGTACTTGAATGGTTTGTTTGTCAAAAACCCATTTTTAAACTTATACTCTCTCCTTCGGTAAAAAAATAAAATAATGAATGTCACCTTACATTTTTAATACAACTTTAATTTTTTTTCAACTTTACCTTCAATAAATACTCCAATTTTTCTCTCACACAATTTTCAATGCAACTTTAAGTTTGTCTTTTTCTTGGACAGTTTAGTAAAAGTGTTATGTCTAATGATTATTTTATTTTATTCCTTAATTTATATGTAATCGGCTAAAACGACACTCAATTTAAAACGAAATGAGACTAAAAAAGACTCGATTGATTTATTCAATTTTACCCATGTAATCTTTGAAGACAGTAAATTTTATCGACTAGTTTTACTAATTCAACCGCTAATTTTACCTCTCAAAATAAATTTGATCGGCTATAAAATACTTAATAAGCTGTTATCTGTTTTTAACACAAAACCCAGAGCCTTAACTTTTGTAAGCACTGTTAACTCTAGTCTTTTCTTTATCAACTTTACACCAAAGTCAAACAAATTATTATACACTTGTGCGTTTTCATTCTTCATCATCGTCGTAATTTCCTAGTCTCTTCTTCGATGAAGGAGTGAAGAATTTGCAAGGAAAAAGAGGGTTCTTCCGGTTGAAAATATATAATCCCATTATATTCATTTTTCTTCATTCATCCAACCCATTAAATGCTTCTTTTTTCTTTTTCATAAACACAGTTCATCCTCCCAGAATAGTTAGAAGAACCGTTCTTCCGGTTGAATTCAAATAAGATGGAATCAAACTCCAAATTTTCAGGTAAAATTATTTAAAGATTAAGTTTTCCCTATTTATATGATACATAACACTCCCTCCATTTTTATAGCATTAACAAAAATCACGGATAGTTAAAAGAAGTTGTTTGAGTAATATATTTATCTGAAATATGTGTGACTGATACTTAAGTTATCAATTGTATGTGCTGTGAGCTTAGCTCAGTTGGTATGGAAATGCATAATATATGCAAGGTCCAGGTTCAAATCCCGGCCACCACCAAAAAGTTATCAATTGTATTATTTTTCACATTACAAAGTAATAGTATTAATAAAGAGAATGCTAACCATTGCCCCAACGACATTGGTTAAGCAAAATTTGTATTGGTAGATTCCTTAACCATTGCCCCCTGAGGGCACTGGTTAGCAACACCCAATAAAGAGAATGCTAACCATTGCCCCAACGGCATTGGTTAGGCAAAATTTCTATTCGTAGATTTCTTAACCATTGCCCTCAAGGCAATGGTTAGCAACACCCTGTTAATAAGGGGTGTATTTAAAAAAAGAGTTGTGCCTTTGATATGCTGAAAAGTAAGTATTAGACATAATAACACAACATGAGACAAAACATCACAGCGGAAGATAAACTTTTATGGTGTTGAACAATTGTCTTGTATGATGTTTAGGGGACAAAAGGCTATTTTGGCATTAGGCAAGTGGGACAAAATGTAGTATTGTATTGTGGTTTAGTGAAGGACAAAAATTTCAATTTGTGCCATGTCCCTTGCCCCCTAGTTTGTTCTGTCCCTAGAACAGTTTTACAATCAAACACAGTGCAACTGAAGTTGTTCAGTCATGTCTCTTACTTTTTTGCAGATCTAATGTATCCTTATAGTTAGAGACAAACAATTTTTTGTAAATGATCTTATATTAGGGACAGAGGGAGTAATTTTTTCATTGAATATCCTAGGTTTCTCTTTCTGCTCATGTCCTAGGGAAATACCATCTATCAAAATCTAAGAATTTTTACACTAACTGTGTATATGCATTAAATCTTTTATCATATTTCGATGCTCAGAGACGAAATAGGAAAGAGTGAGTGAGTATATATGCATTAAATCCTTTATTTCGATGTTTAGAGACCAAATAGGAAAGAGTGATAATTTAGATACTAAATTGAAGGTTCACTTTTATTGTCATTTTTATTATTAATATTTTGATTTGATGAGATGTATTTTCATTTCATATACAACAGACATGTTGTTCTCATGGAGGTCCTTGCTCCTGCAACCATTTCGGGTTCTGCTGGGTCGATTTTCGTTTTCCAATTCTGGCCAGGGAGGTACAGCTTTTTCTGGTCCTTCCATTGATTCCAGTGGAGTGCATAGCTATAAATACGATGTGTTTATCAGTTTCAGAGGCGCTGACACCCGTAACACTTTTGTTGATCATCTTTATGCTCATCTAACTAGAAAGGGAGTTTTCACCTTCAAGGATGATAAAAGGCTTGAGAAAGGAGAATGCCTTTCACCGCAACTTCGACAAGCAATTGCAAATTCACGAATTTCTATTGTTGTCTTCTCAGAAAGATATGCTGAGTCAACATGGTGTTTGGAAGAAATGGCTACTATTGTCGAATGTCGTAACGATTTGCAACAAACTGTTTTCCCTGTTTTTTATGATATCGATCCATCTCATGTACGAAAACAGAGTGGTGTGTACCAAAATGCCTTTGTTTCACACAGGAATAAATTCAAACATGATCCGAATAAGGTTGTGAGATGGACGAGAGCTATGGTTGATTTAACTGAAATAGTTGGTTGGGATCTTAGGAACAAGTAAGTGTTATTGTTATTCTCTTTGATTTTTTTACATTCTCGACATAAATTTCTGGTGTTCAATTGAGTTTTCTTGTGCAGCAAACTATTTTACAAATCAAGTCTGTTTATTTTGTCAGCAGAAGTAATTGACTCATTTGATCAAAATATTACTTCTTCAAATCTATTTACATGTGTCAGCATATATAAATTAATAAATTAATTTTTATTATAGGTTAAATGCATCTAAAGGTCCTTTAAGTTTTTCGTTTTTCCCAAAGTGGTCCTTTAAGTTTCAAAAGTCCCAAACAAGTCCTTTTAGTTTTTGAATCGTTTCAAACAAGTCCTATTGTAGATAGCATA
>Ga0099826_10001020_pt1 | contig 15733 bp, 3 predicted proteins | sample Mtrugardesep15_FD_76830 | JGI IMG/M metagenome (GOLD analysis project Ga0099826, IMG submission 76830) | Root nodule microbial communities of legume samples collected from California, USA - M. trunc garden sep15 | ecosystem: Host-associated > Plants > Roots > Nodule | place: USA: California... | reverse complement strand
GATGATTTGCCTTACCATTTGAAATCATGTATGCTATATTTTGGTATATATCCTGAGGACTATGTAATCAAACGCAAAAGACTTACTCGACAATGGATGGCTGAAGGGTTTGTTAAGAATGAGCACACAAGACCATTGGAGGAAGTTGCAGAAGAGTACATGACAAAGTTGATTAATAGAAGTTTGGTTCAAGTTTCCAAAGATGGTTTTGATGGCAAAGTGAAAAGTTGTCAAGTTCATGATTTGATGCGTGAAGTGATCATCAGAAAAGTGAAAGATTCAAGCTTTTGTCATTTGATGCATGAAGGTCATGAACAAACCATAGACGGAACAGTTAGGCGCTTCTCTATAGCAGCTAACGCAAACAATGTGTTGACCAGCACTGGTAACTCAGGAATTCGCGCTGTATTTGTCTTCGACAAAGGAGAACTGGATGAACATTACATGGATGGGTTGATTTCCAAGTTCAAGCTTTTGAAAGTACTTGATTTTGAGAAATCTCAGTTGAATTATGTTCCCGATAACTTAGGCAACCTTTTCCACCTAACGTACTTGAACCTGAGTCACACGAAAGTTAAGGTTATTCCTAGATCCATTGGTAAGCTACTGAACTTAGAAACCTTGGATTTAAGGCAAACTCAAGTGCGTGAGTTACCAAAAGAGATGAAGAAGCTCACGAAACTGAGACTTCTTCCGGTTTATTATAGAAAATATGAAGGACATTATTCCATGCTGAACTTTACAGTAGGTGTACAGATGCAAAAAGGTATTGGTTGTTTGATATCTTTACAAAAGCTTTACTTTTTGGAAGCAGATCATGGTGGAATAGACCTTATCGAAGAGCTCAAAAAATTGAAACAGTTAAGGAAGTTAGGCATAAGGCGTGTGCGGCGTGAATATGGTAATGCACTATGTGATACAATACAACAGATGAACCATCTTGAATCTCTGAATATTACTGCTATAGCGGAGGATGAAATTCTTGACTTGGATTTTATATCAACTCCACCTAATCTTAAAGTGCTCAACTTGAAAGCTAGACTAACAAAGTTGCCTAATTGGATTCCAAAACTTCAATATCTTGTGAAGTTAAGGCTTGGCTTATCTAACTTTGAACATGATCCACTAGACTCTTTGAAGAACTTGCCGAATTTATTGAGGTTGAATCTGTGGGATGATGCATTTTGTGGTGAAAGATTGCATTTTCAAGTTGGAGGGTTTCTTAAGCTGAAGGAACTTGATCTCACTAGATTGAATAAACTAAGTTCAATCACTATAGAGAAGGGTGCTTTACTTGGTCTTGATCATTTCAGATTTAACAACAATCCTCGGTTGAAGGTGGTTCCACAAGACCTAAAACACTTGGAAAACCTCCAATTCCTCGGATTTGCTGATATGCCACCTGAATTGGTTCAAAGCATTGATCCACGTAAAGGCGGAGAATGCCATTGGATAATCAAGCATATTCCTCTAGTTCTCATTCGTCAGAAAGTCGGATCAAGATTTCATGACTATGAGTTGTACCCTATTCCTACTCTATCCAATGTCTGAAATATCAAGGTACTCTTTCCTCTTAGAATGAAATGCTTCTCTTGTTATGTTGATTATATCATGCATAACTCTGATGGTTCCTTGTGTCTATTTGAACAGATACAAATTCTCCATGTAGCAGCTCAGAAAAAAGACTCTTTGTCTCTTCATTCCTTTTATGGTGTGCTTGAATCGCCCAATAAATTGTTTCCTTGAATTTATTGAACTCATCTACTACATAATCATGTAATGTGTACTCTGTTAATTTAAAATTTGATCTTGGCTTCCTTTTTCTATTTTCTGTTATTTGTGGTGTATTTCTATGGATATTTCATATTTCAATTTGCTATGATTCATTAACTTATTTTGCACTTCATATGGTATAACATTTTCAGAAGGGTAGCTAATTTCTTCTTATCTAGCAACACCTACCTAAATTTATATTCAGCCTCAATGTTCCTCTCATCAATCAAACAACGTGGTAGCTAGTCTAAGTCAACTGTCTCCATTTCAATATTTCCTTTGATGGATAAATAAATATAGTTACCCTTTTCCTTACCTATATAACCTCAGAGAAATGCTGTAATTTGAAGAGACATTTACTTGATAAACTTGGAGTCATCGACCTAATATGTTTGTTACTTGAGAGCTTAGATCAATTGTTAGGGACACATTGCATTATATATTTAGGGCAGGTTCGAACTCCGAACTCCCCACTTATTCATCTTTAAAAGATGAATTTCTAACTACTATGCTACTTGACAAAAAAAAATTACAAACTATTCTTGCTAATACCATGGCTTACATCAAATTTATGCATCAAAATTTCACATTGAGCCACTATGCTGGATAATTGGCCATTGCTTCAAAAGGGAAAGTGGAATACACACCACAAAAATATGTTAATTGGCCTTTACTTTAGAACAAGTGCAGATGACAATCATGTACCACAAAAATATGTTAATTGGCGTATATCAGGCATGCTTTAACTCATAACTTCAAAAAGAAGTAAAAAGAAAGGTACCAACAATTTTTAAGGCAATAGGTAAAATATTCTCGGCACCCTACAATGAGTGATTTAAAAAAAAAAAAAAAGTGAAAATATAGGTTCTTATTCTCTATCCAGAAAGACACGAACATCTGGAGATTTTAACAATATTTTTTTTGGTTCTTTTAGTCTTGTGAAGGAAAAAAATATGCTCTTACTACGTTAAAATTAAGGATATTTTTGAAATATCATGTGATTGAGGTGAGGTATAGGTATATTCTGGGAGTGTGTGTGTGATGTGTTTATGAAGTAAAATTCTCATACTTTAGTTGTTACAAGAAACATTGGCCCACAAGGCCATGTTTATTCATTTCTTGATTGTTTGAGAGAATCTCTTTGTCCACCCTCCAAACCTCTTGCACACCGCCCTCTGTTTGTTTCCTCCAAATTTACCCATATTAAGATTAGATTAGATAAACTGAAAATTAAAAATACAGTTTGGATTATATAATCTAAAACATACCAATATATAAGGCAATCATACTACTTCCCTCATTTCTCCATTTTCGCTACATTGTGTCGTTCTTGAAGTCAAGTTGCTCAATACATCGCATTTAAGACATTTTCCACCACGAAACCAAAAGTTAGCTCACATTACTTCAAATATATGGTGTTTGATTTGCCCTTTTTTTTTTCTTTTGCTTTTGAGTACCGATCATTTTTGGGTTATATAATCTAAAAATTGGTCACACTTATAGAGTGTAATGAATTTGAGAACGATACACTTTTTTTAACGGCAAGGGAATGATACACATTTTATTAATTTGGGGGTAGAATTAGAATAAAAATAATTACTAATACATTAAAAACATGAAACGACACTTAATTTGTGATATTTTTCTTTTGCTGACGGATGACTATGAGATTGATGGAGCATGTACTTGAAATAACCTAAAACAAGAGGAATTTTAAAGTATAGATGTACTGTGAGACATGTTATTAGCAACAACGTATAATATAGAGAGCGTAGGTTTCTTTATACACAAGTAACATATTAGGTTGATGACTCCAACTTTTACCAACACATAAACAAAGATGATGAAACTTTATTCAGGTAAATATATCTTCAAATTATACTAGTTCTTTCACAATATTGGTAAAGAAAAAACAAGTTCCTATATTTGTTATATTGAAGAAGAATACTGAAATGGAGACATTTCACAAAAACTAGCTATCATGTTGTTTGATTGACGATATCAGTTTGAGTAGAACACTGTCTTGTGTAATTTAAGTCCATTGTCCATTTTATCGACCGTCTAGACTCTCAATATTCAGAAATAGCAATTTAGTCTATTCATGAAGCCTAAGGTCTTAAACTCGAGAAATTACTTGAGGGGAATCAAAGCTCATCGCCAATAAGATCAATAGATGCTGGCCTATTTAGAGTTCTTCTTTTCCAGATATAAAGACATTCTAACTTAACATTTACCAGTGTTTTATGAAAATCTATTATTGTCTTGATTTTTCTAAATAATGACTATATACACAAAAAGTATTTACAACTAATAGATTTCATCAATGTAACATATCAAATAAATCATAGCAACGTAATTGCATTTGCATCTATATATCTTTCATAGCAATCTGAAATATCCACAGAAATATTCATTCTACTCTCTGTAGAAAAGTATTCACAGCACAACCATAATAAACAACAAAGCAAATGACAAAAACAGAAAAAGAAAACCAGAACCTTTTGTCAATTAATAGAGTACATATTCCTTGATTATACAGGAGATGATTTAACCAAGGAAATAATTTATTGGGTGATTCAAGCACACCATAGAAGGACTGAAGAGAGACAAAGAGCATCTTCTTGTGAGCTGCAACAAGGAGAACTTGAATCTGTTTACATGGACATAAGAAACTATCAAAATTGAGCATGATACAAATAACATAACAAGGTAATTGGCCTTGTGAACTTAATTTTTCAATGCTGAATAAATAGTCTTGTTACATGATTTTATGAAAGAGCGAATTGAAGTTAGCAAGTATCAGACATCAATAAACATGCATGATGAAAATAAAATAAATTTAATTTAGCCACTTTCATTCAACCATTATATGCAGAGGGATGTTAGTGTTACACCTTTACCAAACTTCCTTTCGGATAGTTGAGCATGCATTACAACATAGGGTTCAAGAAAGATGCAAACATTCATGTAAAGGAATGTTTGAAGCATTACATGAAAAACACAATTGACAAAATTTACAAAGGTAAGAGTGGCAATGTAATTTCAAACATTCACAAGAGAAGCATTACATTTTAAGAGGATACCTTGATATTTCAGACTTTAGATTGAGTAGGAATGGAGTACAACTTATAGTCATGAAATTTTGATCCTACTGTTTGGCGAATTCGCACAAGGGGAATATGATTGATAATCCAATGGCATGGTCCACCTTTCTCTGGATTAATGCTATCAACTAATGTAGCTGGCATATCAGCAAATCCAAGGAATTGAAGGCTTTTCAGGTTTTGGAGATCTTTGGGCAGCACCTTCAATTGAGGGTTGTTGTTAAATCTGAAGTGTTCAAGACAAAGTAAAGCTTCTCTGTCTATAGATACAAAACTTAGTCTATTTAATCTAGTGAGATCCAACTCCTTCAGCTTGGGAAACCCTCCAACTGAAAAATGTAAACTATCACCAGAAAATGCATCATCCCACAAATTCAGCCTCAACAAATTTGGCAAATTCTTCAAAGTGTCTAGTGGATCATGTTCAAAGTTAGATAAGCTAAGCCTTAGCTTCACAAGATATTGGAGGTTTGGAATCCAATTAGGAAACTTTGTTAGTCTACCTTCCAAGTTGAGTACTTTAAGATTAGGTGGAGCTGATACAAAATCCAAGTCAAGAATTACTTCCTCATCTGTAGCAGTAATACTTAGAGATTCAAGGTGGTTCATCTTTTGTATTGTAGCACATAATTCATTTCCATATTCTTTCCGCACACGTCTTATGCCTAACTTCCTTAACTGTCTCAACATTTTGAGCTCTTGGATAAGGTCTATTCCACCATGATCTGCTTCAAAATAGTAAAGCTTCTGCAACGATTTCAAACATCCAATACCTTCTTGTATTTGCACCCCAGTCGTAAAGTTCAACATAGAATAATGCTCATCATATTTTCTATAATAAACTAGAAGAAGCCTTAACTTTGTGAGTTTGTTTATCTCCCTTGGTAACTCATCAACTTTGGTATGCCTTAGATCCAAGCTTTCTAAGTTGACTAGATTACCAATTGATCTAGGAAGAACTGTGACTTTTGTGCTGCTCAAGTTCAAGTACTTCAGATGGAAAAGATTCCCCAAGTTATCAGGAACAAAATTCAACAGGGAGTTCTCGAAATCTAGCACTTTCAAAAGCTTGAACTTTGCAGACAATCCATCCATGAAATCTTTAGCCAATTCACCTTTGTCGAAAACAAAAATAGCACGAATTCCTAAGTTACTTGTGCTTCTCAACACATTTTCGGAGATAGATGCTATAGAAAAACGTCTAGTTATTCCAACTGTGACTTGTTCATCATCTTCATGCATTAAATGGCAAAAGCTTAAATCTTGCATTTTTCTAAGGATCACTTCACGCAACAAATTATGGACTTGACAACTTTTGATTTTCCCATCAAAACCAACTTTGGAAACTTGAATCAAACTTCTTTGTATCAACTCTGTCAAGTACTCTTCAGCAACATCCTCCGGATTTCTTCTCTCCTCACACCTAACAAAACCTTCAGCCATCCATTGTTGAGTAAGTCTCTTCCTAGTGATGGTGTAGTCCTCGGGATATATACCAAAATACAGCATGCATGATTTCAAATGGCTAGGCAAATCATCGTAACTTAGAGATAAAATCTTTATTAGACTTGTCAAATGCACATTGCGCTCTAACTCCATTCTCAGATTTTTACTCGCCTTTTTCCATTCAAACATGGTTTTAGCTTTTGTTGACAAAAGGCCTGCAGTGGCCACAATTGCCATTGGCAACCCTCCACATTTTTGAACAACATCAATGGAAATATCCTCAAGTTCTGTTGGACACTGCCCTCTAAATGCCTTGTTGCAAAACAGTTCCCATGCTTTGTTCGGAGGCAAAGGTTGTAGCTCATGAATATGAACAGAAAAAGATTTCTTAAAATATTCTGCTACATTCATTTTTCTAGTGGTCACGATGATTCTACTTCCTTTGTTATTACTAATTAAGGCATCTTCAATCTCATCAGAAAAACTTTCTTTCCAAACATCATCAAACAAAAGCAAGTACCTCTTTGATTGAAGATGTTGCCTCACATGAGTAATCAACGTGTTGTTATCCATCTTCCATAGAGACTTTGGAATAGGCTCATTGTTATCCAAGCAAAACTTCTTTACCATATCAATCAACATCTCCCTCAGAGTGTAGGATTGAGAAACTGTGATGAAATAGCGACAATCAAAGTGGTTTTTCACAGCTTGGTTTTGAAAAACATGGCTAGCAAGAGTAGTTTTTCCGATTCCTCCCATGCCAACAACAGAAACCAACATGAGCTCACTGGTTCCCCCCACCAAGCATCTACCCAATTCATCTTTTGGGGACTCAAACCCCACAACTTGAGTCTCTTGAATGAAATAAGGAGCCATTCGATGATCATCAATTCTAGGAGCTTTAATCCCTCTATAACTTTCTAATCCACTTTCAGACTTAACTGCATACCATTGACTTCTTTCTTTGATTTCACCAAGTGATAACTTGATGTCTTGTATCTCAGAAGCGATCTGGTGGCGTGAATTCATGGTTTTGATCATGTTAGGAATCATTTGGAGTGAGGCTATAAATCCAGAATGGTTGTTGTTTTGTGCCATATACTTGCTATACTCATACTCATCAATCACATCTTCTATGCGAAAAGATACTTCTCTTAGCTGCTTCACCCAAGTTTTGATTCCTTCGTTGGCTCCTCCTCCTCCTTCATCGGCAGCCTTTGTGTCTGCATCCTTGAGTGAAACTTGGATGCTCTCAAGTTCATCTTTGATGTCTTTGAAGTCTCTCTCAATCTCTGTCAGTGAATTTCCTTCTTCTTTTACAAATTTAGAGAGTTCCTCCAAAACAAACGACACTACAGCATCTGTCATTTCATTTCAATGTTTTCATCAATCAGGTTAACTCTTGCAAGTAATTTTTGGCAATCCAAACAAGTTCAAGTACCTTGTTTAGTCTACAAGAAATTACTTTTCTATTGTGTGAGGATAAAGACAACTATTTTCAATTTTGTATGATATATGTTTTCATCAGAGTTCCTGCAAAACAAATAACACAAAGAAAATTTTAAAAAAAATAAAAAGAAGAAGAAAAAGATTATTCAATCTTGCAAGCAATTTTTGGCAACTTCGAGGTGCCTTCCTCTACTGTAAAAGACTTTGACAAATACTCTAAACAGGAAACTCTTTGTTTATTTTGTTTGGTGGACAACTATATTACTAAATTCAATACTGTCTGTGTCTTATTATTACATTCTCCATTATTTAATTCATTCATTCATGTAAATACAGCTATGAATGAGAAACAATAATCATTTTTCTTGGTCTTTGGCTCTTTGCAATATTCACTTCTTTGATTGATTTTACTATTTGTATTCGTTTCTACTAGCTCTATCTCGAATTATAAGTCATTTTGGTCATTTCACATGTATTAAGAAATGAAATTAATTTTGTATAAGAAAAAAATAGAAAATTGTCCTTAATAAATGGTTGATATTGTCTTCTTTGCACTTTAAAGTGAGTTGTTCACTTTAGAAGAGCAACACATATCCTAAAGACACATGTTAAGGATTCCACAAATAAAAAATATCTATATTTTTTATTTTTTGAAAAATATATTGACACAATTTCCGATACATAATTTCTATTTTTTTTTATATTGTTAGCATTCCATATATCTTTTATTAATATTAGGGTTTAACTACTATATCAAACCCAATTATATAAATGATAAAAATTGTTTAAATAAATATTTAATGTATACAAAATATATTTTCATTTTAAATATACATATATTTGGCATCCCACGTCTGAGGTTGAGCCAGGTTAAGAGCTGGTATAAAGAAGAGGCCAAGGTCAAGCTATGATCGTCACGTTCACAAACCACTAGACTATTGTACTCACAGCAAGTAGTACAATAGTCTAGTGGTTTGTATATAATAAATATAATTTTTAAAATATTAGATATTGTTAGAATAAACTGATAATGTAAATGATATAATATCTGTTAAATTTGTCAAAAAATACAACTTTTGTTAAATTTGTCAAAAAAATAGACAGGTTTTCAACTCATGTTTCACAGATGTCTATATTAGTTTTTTGAATAAACTAATGATAGATAAACAAGAATTTAATTGTGTCTTGATCAAAATAATGAATATGATAGTATATTAACAAAAAATTGTTTCTGGTTGAAATTTTCCACCAAACAAAATACAAAAATACAAAAATAAATGTTTCTTGTAGACTCAACTAATCATTAGTCAATCTTTCAAAGAATCAAAACATGGCACTTGAAGTTTCTGGTATGACTGAAAATTGCAAGATCAACTCTGATAAAATGAAATGGCAGAAACTGCAGTGTCATTTGTTTTGCAGCAATCCTTCCCATTTGTAGTTGAAGAAGGAAGATTGTTGACAGGGTTTGGGAGAGACTTAAAAGAGATAAAAAATGAACTTGAGAGCATCCAAGCCTTGCTCAAGGATGCAGACAAAAAGGCTTCTGAAGAAGGAGAACGAGCCAATAAAGAAGTAAAAGCTTGGACCAAACAGCTGAGAGAAGAATCTTTTCGCATAGAAGATGTGATTGATTACTATAACATGAATGTGGCACAAAGGGTCAACCATTCTGGACTCATAGCTTTACTCCAAAATATTTTTCACATGATCCCAACCCTAAAGTCACATTATCATGTTGCTTCCGAGATTCGTGACATCAAATTATCAGTTGCAGGAATCAAAAGAAGAAGTACAGATTTTGATTTTCAATCTGAAAGAGGGACCAAAGCGGCCAGATTTGTTGACCCTGAAATTGCTTCTTATTTCAATGAAGATGTTGTGGGGTTTGAATCCCCAAGAGATGAATTGGTTAGATTCTTGGTGGAGGGAACCAGTGAGCGCATGTTGGTTTCTGTTGTTGGCATGGGAGGACTCGGTAAAACGACTCTTGCTAAGTATGTTTTTGATAAACATGAGGTGAAAAACCACTTTGATTGTCGCTTTCACATCTTAGCTTCTCAATCCAACACTACGAAGGAGTTGTTGATTGATATGATAACGAAGTTTTATGAGCATAGCAATGAGCCTATTCCGAAGGGTCTGAAGGAGATGCATGATATTACGTTGACTACTCGTGTGAGGGAATACCTTGAATCAAAGAGGTACTTGATGTGGTTTGACGATGTTCGGAAAGAAGAATTTGCTGAAGGGATCGAATATGCCTTGGTAAGTAATAACAAAGGAAGTAGAATCATTGTGACCACTAGAATGATGCATGCAGCAGAATATTTTCGGGAATCTTTTTCTGGTCATGTTTACAAGCTACAGCCTTTGCCTCCAAACAAAGCATGGGAACTGTTTTGCAACAAGACATTTAGAGGGGAGTGTCCAGAACATCTTGAGAAAATGTCCAAGGACATTGTGCAAAAATGTGGAGGGCTACCACTTGCAATTGTGATCATTGGTCGTCTTTTGTCAACAAAAGCTAAACTCAAGTCTGAGTGGAAAAAGGTGAGTCAAAATCTAATGGAATTAGATGGAAATGTGCATTTCACTCGTCTAACAATGATTTTATCTCGGAGTTATGATGATCTTCCTTGTCATTTAAAACTATGCATGTTGTATTTTGGTATCTATCCGGAGCACTACACCATCAATTGTAAGAGACTTACTAGGCAATGGATAGCCGAAGGATTTGTTATGTGTGATGAGGGAAAAACTTTGGAGGAAGTTGCTGAAGAGTACTTGAAAGAGCTGATATATACAAGTTTGGTTCAAGTTTCTAGTGTTGGCTTTGATGGGAAAGTCAAAAGTTGTCGAGTCCATGATTTGTTACATCATATAATCCTTAGAAAAATGAAAGATGAAAGTTTTTGCCATATAATGTATGAGGATCAAGAACAAGCCACAGTTGGAATTACCAGACGCTTTTCTATAGCAACTTTCTCAAATAATGTGTTGAGAAACAATAGTAACTCAGGAATTCGTGCTATCTTTGTTTTTGACAATAGAGAAATGTCTAAACATTTCATTGATAGTTTATCCGTCAAGTTCAAGTTTGTAAAAGTTCTCGACTTTGAGCATTCTTTGTTGAATTATGTTCCTGAGAACTTGGGAAATCTTCTCAATCTAAAGTACTTGAACCTAAGTCATACAAAAGTTATGGTTCTTCCTAGATCTATTGGTAACCTACCGAACTTAGAAACATTGGATCTAAGGCAAACTCAAGTGGTTGAGTTACCAATGGAGATAAACAAGCTCACAAAGCTAAGGCTTCTTTCAGTTTATTATAAAAAATATGAAGAGCATTGTTCTTTGTTGAACTATACAACTGGCGCACAAATGCAAAAGGGTATTGGATGCTTGAAATCTTTGCGAAATCTTTATTTTTTGGAAGCAGGTTGCGGTGGAGTAGATCTTATACAAGAGCTCAAAAAGTTGAGCAAACTAAGGAAGTTAGGTATAAGAGGCGTGCGGGGAACATATGGAAATGCAGTATGTGCTGCAGTGCAAGAGATGATCAACCTTGAATCTCTAAATATTACTGCTATAACTGAGGAAGAAATCCTTGACTTGGATTTTGTATCAGCTCCACCCTATCTTAAAGTGCTCAATTTGAAAGCTAGACTAACAAAGTTTCCCGATTGGATTCCAAAACTTGAATATATTGTGAAGCTAGTTCTTGGATTTTGTAAATTCGAACATGATCCACTAAACTCTTTGAAGAATTTGCCAAATTTGATGAGGCTTATTTTGTGGGATGATGCATTTGCCGGTGAAAGTTTGCATTTTCAAGAAGGAGGGTTTCCGATGCTAAAGGAGTTGGACCTCACCAGATTAAATCGACTAAGTTCTGTATCTATAGATAGAGATGCTTTACTTGGTCTTGAACACTTTAGATGTAACAACATTCCTGAATTGAAGGTGTTGCCCCAAGACCTTCAAAACTTGAAAAACCTTCAATTCCTTGGATTTGCTGATATGCCAGTTGAATTAGTTGATAGCATTGATCGAGCGAAAGACGGAGGATGCCATTGGATTATCAATCATATTCCCCTTGTACTAATTCGTCATAAAGTAGGATCAAGTTTTCATGAATATGAGTGGCGCCACATTCCAACTCAACTCAATGTCTGAAATATAAAGGTACTCTTTCCTCTAACAATGTTATGGTTTTCATGCGAATGTTTGAAAAAAAATTGCCACTCTAACCAAAGTAAAAAAATAATAATTTTGTTTTTCGCTTCATTCTTCAATCGTCCCTTTACATGAATGTGTGCATCTTTCTTGATTTCAAATTCAAGTAAAACTATACTGTAATGCAAGCAGAACTATCCAACGAAAATTAATATTATAGTACATTTTTATACACAATTATAATATTTAAGTTGATTGTGTGTATGTAACATCCCTACTCTAAAAAAAATAAAAAATAACATCCCTCTGCATATTTTGTAAATTTTAATTCAGCATTGAAAAATTAAGGTCACAAGACTGATTTGCTTGTTATGTTATTTGTATATATCATGTTTAATTTTGATAGTTCCTTGTGTCTATTTGAACAGATACAGATTCTCCATGCAGCAGCTCAGAAAAAGAAACTCTGTGTGTGCTTGAATTGCCCAATAAATTATTTCCTTGAATTGAACTCATCTACTACATAATCAGGGAATGTGTACTCTATTAATTTAAAATTTGGTTTTGTCTTTCTTTTTCTGTTTTTCTCATTTGTGGTGTTGTTTACTATTGGTTGTGGTATGGATTCTTTCAATTTCCTATGAAAGATCAAGTAAAGCATTAACTTATATAAAACTAAAATAGTATTGATATTTAGCTTAATACCTAATGGGATTTTGCACTTCATAATGTAATATTTGTAACGAATATCGAGGCCTAACTCATCCTTACAAAACCGGCTTGTACGGTGAGGAGTGTGTCCTCTTTATATACTCTTCTCAAGAAGAATATCTCCCCTCGAGTGTTGGCCGCTAACTCACCCCCTCACGCTTCAGCCAGGCCCAATGGGCCTGAAGCGTGGACGATGCAAGCCCAATGATGGACCCAATAGGCTCTGATACCATGTAACGAATATCGAGGCTTAACTCATCCTTACAAAACCGGCTTGTACGGTGAGGAGTGTCTCCTCTTTATATACTCTTCTCAAGAATCATATCTATCCGATGTGGGACTAAATCCCCTCGAGTGTTGGCCGCTAACAATATCTACTTACTGATCTCAACACCTACCTAAATTGATATTCAAACACAATATTCCTCTCATCAGTCAAACAACATGGTAACTAGTCTAGTCAAAGTTGAAGTCATCAAGCCAATAAGCTTGTTACTTGTGCATAAACAGACCTAAGCATATGCTGTTGCTAATAACATGGCTTACATTTAAAATTTCACATTGGAACACTATGCTAGGGTTTAAGTTATGAGTTTCAGCATACCTGATATACATGGAGGACTTTCAAATCATGATGGTACATGATTGTGATCTGCACTTGTTCTAATCTCTTGACCACTTAACATCTTTTCGTGGTTTGTATTCCATTATAGTCCGCAAACCTGCATTACATATATAACTTGAGATAATTGGGAGAATCTATCATAATAATGGATGCATATATAAGCAATTTGTCTAGTAGAGTACGAAATTGTAAGCAGTTGAGAAAATAGTGATTAATCATTTTTGGTGAATGAGAATTACAAATTCTGAACAAACCAACTGATGATTATATATACTATGTGCATCTCAAATTCGTTAAACTCCGCATGCTCCAAGTTAATACTCGAAGATTAATATATAAATTGTTAAACGTTTTCAATCAAAAGTGACCCTCAATATGAGACAACAGAGAATCAATATTGTAATTACCAGTTAACTATAAATAGTTTATAGCGGTAAAGATCAACGAAATACAAAATTCTCACCAGTTAATATATAGTTCTGAGCAAAGGAGTTGCATTTGAATCCAATTGTATAAGAAATGAGTCCCTTCCAAGGCCTAGACAGTCAAATCTTTCTATCCATTTGTCAACTTCAGAAAGAACCTTGCTTAATATGATTTTCTTGTCCTTCCCCCTGAAATTAGTCTCTCATTAAAAACAACTTATTCGTAATTTACAGTACAAACATTTATCGTAATAAGTGCTTATGTATAAGCTATTTCTATAGAAAAAGATAAAATGAAGTTAAATTTTTTTTTTTTGTATCTATAAGCTGTTTTCATAAGCTATCGAGGTGAACCTACGAAAATAAGCTAAAAACAGCTTATGATCAATGTCTTTTCACATATTCTACCAACCAATTTTATAAAACTTTTGTCTATAGTAAAACTCAAATAAGTCAATTCAGACCGGCTTATCGTTGACGACATATTACTTTCTCAATTTTTAGAAAACAAAAAGGTAATGGATGGAAAAATCGAAATAATACAACTGATAAATAAGACTAAGGCTAGTTCAAAGTTTTTATGAATGTCTATTACTCTATTTCAATATCATGCTACTTTTACCATTGTTTGGAAATGGAAAATAGTTTGCACACGTGAAGATTAACGAAATACGAAATTGTTACCAATTCATTGTAGCTGTGATCGAATCGAAGGAGTTGCATCTGAATCCGTGAATGGTGATATAAGGAGAGGAAGAGAAAGCGGTGTTGTTGGAGATACATACAGATGAGAAGAAGCCATTGCAGAGGGAGGAACCCAAAAATTGATGTGTCAATTTCGAAGAGCACTAACGCGGGAACATGTGGGAGTAAAGAAGAGATTGAAAAGAAAAGAAAAGAAAAAACACCATTTTAAAGATTAAATATGATTTTCATCCATGTAAAATTGTCGGCTTTCTTATAAATAAAATTCCATGTGGTATTAGATCGGCTAAAACTCTTTTTTTTGTTGTTAGATATAATAATAGTCATAAAAAACTCATACACATAAGAAGAGGAGATGTGGTTCGAATCAGGATCATAGTGATTGGCTTGTCGAACTCATTTCTCTTTTAGCGGGTGCATACCATTGATGCATATTCAAAATCAAAAATTTGGCAGAAACATTACTAAGCAGTCTTATTGAACTCCTCAATCAAGTTAGCAACCGATTCATCCACTTGTTTTCTAAGTTTCATCAGATCAACTGTTGTTACTTCTGGCTGAAGCCAATTAAACCTGTAACGAAAACACCTTTCTATGTTTGTCCAAGTTTGAATTGAATTTTGTGGAGGGAAAGAGTACCATGAGAAGGTTGTTTCTATTAACGATAAAGGGAACAACTGTAACATCCCAAACGACTTTAAGCATTGTTGACTAACACTACAGACCAACAAGAGCCTTTTTAGCGTATTTTGTCCTCACTCGCACGCTTACCAGGAAACTTCCTGGTAGGTCACCCATCCAAAGACTACTCCAAGTTAAGCATGCTTAATTGTGGAGTTTTTATGTAATGGGCTACAAAAAAGAAGATGCATCTTGTTGATATAGGTAATACCAAACAATTCTTATAAGCATTCCTTCAACCATGTAGTCTCATACCTATATGGCCTCAGGATCCCTCTCATTCCGATGTGATTCGGTTCCTCTAGAAACTGTTGGGAGCCGCTCATTGTCGTGTCTTGTGCACCTGCGAACACTCCCCTGTCCTCGTCAGCCGTGGGTGTTACAACAACTTCAACTTATAGAACTCATTTTGGATCCCCTCAGTGCACTAGGTTGCAAATATACTGATATGATCCATTGTTGATTTATAACCTATGTGGAGAGGCACCATTCTTTATTTCCCTTTTAGATATGACTTGCTATACACAGGCATCTACACGAGTTTTAGTTGTATTCCAAATTACCTCTTGATTGTATTGGATATGAGTTTAACTCATCATTTTTTCTCAATGGTTGTTTTCCGATATAACTCCTTG
>Ga0099826_10001019_pt1 | contig 15736 bp, 7 predicted proteins | sample Mtrugardesep15_FD_76830 | JGI IMG/M metagenome (GOLD analysis project Ga0099826, IMG submission 76830) | Root nodule microbial communities of legume samples collected from California, USA - M. trunc garden sep15 | ecosystem: Host-associated > Plants > Roots > Nodule | place: USA: California... | reverse complement strand
GGAGTTTTTAGCTTGAAGGTTTCTCCATCTATTTTCATTACCTTTGCTTTTTTGGTTCTTCCCATCATAACGTTTCCCATCTCTTATTTTACACTAGCTTGTTCTTTGTCACTTTTCTTTCCCTTTGATATTTTCAATTTTGATTGGTTGTATTTGTATCTTAGTTTCTCTCTTTGTAGACTAGTAGATAGTTGTAGGAGGTGATAATGATATATTAATACTTACTCATATTTATATAGCCTATATGGCTATATAGGATGCGTTAATTAGTAAAAGGCCAAAGCAAATAGTATGTGAATTAGTGGAAATTTGGTAGAGATTCCATATAAATAAGGAAAGGGTCAATGATTTGATTTATTTATTTATTAAATTAAATAGTAGTGTGAAACTATAAAGATTAACAAAGCAAGATAAAGTTTGATGGGGTTAATATCAATTCGATAATTACAATATAACTAAGTACAATTACATTTTTAGCCATTTCTTTAATATATTTAACACACATAAACCAATAAATTGCATGTTTTAATTAATTAATTAATTAATTAACTATTAACTAATTAATATTAGTTATAGATTAACCAGTTTCTTAGACCTCAGTTCCATTCCATTCGTTTGTGGTTCACTTTTTTTGCTAAAAAACTTATTTCTAAAATTAATTTAGTTTGGAGTTAATTGTATTTCATATGCTTGAAGTTAAAAATATTTTTAAAGAGATAGCTGAAAATGTCATTCCCCTTAGTGAAAATGAGTTGTGGAGCCAAGCCAAACTTTTCACGTCCCATTGAAAAAAAGAAAAAAGAAAAAGATGTGGCTTTCCCCTCATGTATATTCTTTTCATGGATTTGTCTACATTTTATTGTCCCGACATCTGATAAAAAATAAAAGTTTTGTTCACTTTTAATTTGTAACAACTAATATAAAGGTGTATAAGATCTCAATAAAAAAAAAGCTTGTAAATCCTAGAAAAAAGAAATTTCATAGTGGAGTAGATTAAAAAGTTTATAAAGTATCCAATTGGTTTGGAGCTTTTGATCATCAACTCTCAAAATTAATCAGGCTTAATTAAGCTCAATACACTAATAAATTAGGTCATATATAAATATGATGCAAAGCTATACATCGTCATCACAAGTGATCTCATCAGCACCGCATGATGAAAAGAAAACGTTGGTATGCAAATAAGGTTGAATCTGACTCATGCAGATTCAACGAGTTTCACCACGTGACTCTAGAAGGCATCCTATAGAAGGACACTTATGTATTGTAAAGGTACATCATTCTCTAAATACAAAAAAACCTCCCATCATCGATCAGGAACTAACTTCATTGCAGAATTGTTTGCCGATACACCACACCCGTCGATGAGTTGCCACTGTCTTATGCCGTGTCACCACAATTCTAGCCGTCGATCTAGGTTCGCTTCAAATTAGACACTAAAGCCCCTAATATGCATGCAAAATACTCCTCCAATTGGCCATGCATGTGTGGAAAATACAAAATAACATTAAAAGCATACTCTTAATGTTTGGAATCTATTCATATTTACAAAAGATTTGAGAAAACCTTTTCTAGTTTCAATATTAAAATATAAAATCGATTATGATATGCAATCAATTATTAATCCAGCCAAAGAAAAGAGTATTCCAGGAACACTTCATTATGATTTTTTAAAGTGTTCAACTACGTATGTATATAGAGTAGCATTTATAAAAAAAATAATACTAATACGTACGTATACATGCAGAGTTCTAAAACTACGCATGTTGCATGACTTTTAACATGTTAGGCAACATTTGAAAGGCCATTTAGAAGACTCTTAACATTTTCTGCTACTATTTTCTTTTTTTGCTTTGAAATGATTTATGTGTCTATATATTAGTGTCATATTCAGATTTGGAGAGGTTCTTTTGGCACCTCACATTAAATTCTTGACAATGTGGACTTTTTTTACCAAATCTTTTAATATGTCTCCTGCTTTTATTTTTGCGTTCGTTTTCATATGTCGGCACATATCAAAATGTAAATAATTTTCAATCACTACTAGTTAATGAATTTTTGGATTGCAACTATTTTATTTTATGTTTCATTAATTTTATTTAATTTGGTTATTACTTTTATTTTATGTGTGTGTGATTCAAATATGAAATATGCTATCATAAATCATTTGTGTTTTTGTTAAATTGGGCTAATTTTCTATATGTATTAACTATATTATATTTCTAACTAGAAAAATAAAATAAAGTATATAACATGACGAGAAAAACTACCATGAAAACCGTTGAAGCATAATTAACCTAATTGGTAACCAAGTCCACTCAAACATTCAAGTCTAGGAACATGATCTCAGGTAATCTCACCAAACAACAACTCAAATGTCTGTAGTTATAACTTATAACAAGCCTTCAACAACGCTGCTAGGTCAAATATGTAAGTCACGTGAATCAAAATAAAATAATTACAACGAATAAATAACAATTTTCCTTAAGTAAATGTTAAGTGACAATTATTTATTTGTATTACACGTACATAACAAAAAAATTGCCCTCTAATCATTTTTAAAAAAATAGATTGTCTCCATAAACTTGTCTCAGTTGGTAAGAACAATGTTTATTATATGTAAGATCGAAGTTTAAACCTTAAATATCCTACTTATTCGATGAATTTCTAGATACTAGAACTATTTAACAAATAAAGTAATTAGAAAGACATCGACTTGTTTGATTTGAAAAATTAGAAGATCCTATATTTCAACGAATTATTACCTACCAACCACGTTCACTTCAACAAACATGAAAACAAGCACCAATCAAACTTTAGTATTGTAGCTTGGACCAACCCAACCTAATATCTAAGACACCTTTTTAAGCTTTCACTTTCACCAAATAATTTTATATCAGGGTTTTAATTCCGAACAAAATTCTTATTTTTAATGAGATAAATAATTTACAAAAGACTATGGAACTAATATAGAAATACCACATCTTATTAATTACATATTAAATTGAAACTTAAAATGTAAAGACAAACTCAAAGATTAAATAATCGCTCAAATCAGTGTGTTCAATTCATTCAAATAAAGCTTTAAAACAACGACAACATGAAAATATTCTCTATATTTCGTTATAATAGTTTGAAAGGATCGATTGAGTTATGTATTTTTTTGTTGAGATCTTTTTATGATGTTCGAAAAAGTTTAATCCAATCCATGACATATGAAGAAATCAGAGTATATATGGATATATCTGATGACGAATTTAGTTTGGCTAATCGATGATCTTGTTTGTGTTTGATTATATTGTTGCAATTATCATTGTTGATGTTTTAAAATGATTATGTTGTTTATTAAAAAAAAATAATTATGTTGTTGAAATTATTGTCGTTAAATTATGTTGGTGTTGCTGTTGAGGTGGTATAATGTGATTTAAGGACAATTTTTTTTTTTTTTTGGTTTAGAAAATTTCCGATTATATAATCTATATTTCGAAATATATAAAGAGTAAAATGTGAATTTTAAAGGACGCACAAGATCTGTATAAGGTGGAAAAATAATCTCCCTAGCCACAATGAAAATAATGGCCACCAACTATTGTCAATTTCATGCAGTCTCCCAAGATGCCAGTTCATCTTGTTTTGTTTGAATTTTGAGACTATGTTACGCTGCTGCTTCAAATAATTTTGTTCACTAATAAATTAAATCAATAATAAATAAATTGGGTTCATAAAAAGTTTTCACTCCATTTTATATATTGAATGTCACACTAGTAAAAAAGTTTTTTTTTTTTTGTATTAATCATTTGGTTTTTTGACCGAGAATTGTTCAATCCAGAAATCGAACTCAGGTTCGACCGAACAATTTATCCTTTAGTCAATTTCATAATCACTTGACACAAATTATTTGGTTAGTAAAAAAAAGAATTTTTAAAATAAGTTTTTTTTTTTTTAGTTTTCATGTAATTTAAGATTCTTGCTTATTTTAGTCTTTGATGTAATATTTTCAACCGGTTAGCGAATGTTACGTGATAAGGACAAATAAATATAAGCACACGGATCAAGTAAGAAAACTAGTATAAATTACAAGGGTGAAATATTTTCAACTTCAACTATTACATATGCATGTTTGTTATCACCGTATAATATTAGATTTTTGGTTTAACTTCTCTTTTTTTCTTCTTTTTTTAAATTGCCATGTTATATGTGAGAAGTAGTCATCGTTATTTAACCATGATTAATCTCCGTCTTTATTCTCTTCTTTTTTGTTGAACTTTATTCTCTTTTTCTATAGTAATGATATATTTAAGTTGTTTTATTTTATATCAATTGTCCATACTACTCAGAAAAATAGGTTACTGTAGTATTTGCTTTAATATACAAACTCATACACACATATAGAAACATTTTAGGTCAAGGTAAAAACTCACAGTTGTGCGAAATTAGATTTAGGCACAACAAGATTACAAAAATATGAAGAACAAATCCACAAAAAACCCATACATATATGCAGGGCACATATTATATTATGAAGTACGGATACGGACGCAAACACGCCGACATTGTTAATAATTTGAGAAAATCACATATTTTAGTATATAATTATAAGTGTCGGTATCGTGTCGGTGTCGGTCGGTGTCGGACTCGACACGTGTCCACCAAAACACGCCTAATTTAAGGAGTGTATGTGCTTCATAGTTACATTATTATCCAGTAGAACATCCAGTAAATCTGTTCGTGAATACTTGTTGGCCATATTGAACTAATACATGTCAATGTGTGATCACAGATAGGTCAAAACCATCAGTCATGCATTAATTGGCAAATGCATACATAAATTGTTTGTATTAGAACACAATAAAAGCATAATCATAAGCAACTCCTTCATTAGATACTAATCAACATTCATAAAAGAGAAAAAGGACAAGCAAGCAAAGGTAATATGCAAAAACAAATAAAAAGTGAGTTCAAATCCAAGGTATCCACATCATATTTTTCCGTCTCAGTCTCTATGGTCTTATCTTCCTGGTTCCCCTCTTGTTAATGTCCTCCAAATGATCTCCATTCAGTTCACAAGGCAAGCAACTTCCTCATCATTCATGTCAGCTATGGGCGGGTCATTACGACGGAGACCTTTGTGCATTTGTCTGGCGATGTCTTTCATCCTTTGTCTAATCTCAGTAGAAACTTGAACCATTCTATGTAGGGCTTCCTCGATATGGTGAAGAACAGCCTTTTTCATCTCATACTCATCGTATTCTCCATCGTCTTCTTCACTTTCATTTTCCTCTTCTCCACCGTTTTCTTCATTTTCACCATCTTCTTCACTCTCTTCTTCAAGTATTACAGGATGCCCTTCAAAAGGTCTCCAGTCCACAAACTGATCAACTTCCTCGGCTGTCCTTTTCCTCATTGGCATGACATTGAGGCTGAGATCTTCCCACAAATCTCTCAAGTGATCTTCTAATCTCTGGTAATTCTCCACGGCGATTTGCCAGCTTCTATGTAAAGCTACCATATCACTGAGAAGAGAATCCAATTTTTGCTCATCCGTTTCCGACTGTTGGTTTTGAGCCCTAAGATGCCTCCAAGTTGGCCTCACCCTTAGGCATATTCCTCGTTTATACGTAGTTGCATAATACTCTTCACCCTTCTTAGAGCGAAATCCATCGCTGTCAAAGTTAGGTTTGCTAGACGATGTGTCACTTGCCTTCCACTTCTTGTGGTCTCTTTGAATAGGTAATCTAGGAGCCATGATTTTCACCTGTATCATATCCAAGAAACAACTCAAAAGCATTCACAATTTCAAAAACCATATTACAAACAAATTAATGTAACTCTGAGATAATCTAATTACCAATAAGGATCAACAAATTATTCTAACTTTCTTTATCAATACTCGTAATATTTCACAAATTCAAAAACATTAATTAAACTCATTATGGCGACTACATCATCACTTTCGAAGTAACATTACAAAACTCAACCAAAGCTAGGAACGCGTTACTTATAAGCGTAATTGCAAGACCATACCATCAATTTGGTAAATAAAAGACTACACAAAAAGGGGCCCAAATTAAGTCACAATCAAACCCTAATCTATCAATTTCTCAATCATTCTTTACCACAGAAAAATTCATAAAATTGAAGTAAAAAAACACATTATTCCTAACTTTAATTCGATATCAAATCAAAGAATATGATAACACTAAAACCCCAAACAAATGAAACTTTCACCGTAATGACAAATTCAAGTTTAACAAATCATGTTTGATCTTTATTCAGAATAAATAATTAAGTAATATTTGAAGATTATTGTTTAACTAACTAAAGCATAAAAAAATAAGAAAAAAATAATAGTAATGAGGTTACCTGAGAAGAACGATGAAGGAGAAAGAAGAAAGCTTGAAGGAAACAAAGGTGAGAATAGAGAATGATGAGTGTTGTAATAGAAACCGTAAAAGTGAGAAAGAGAAGGTTTTGGTGTTTGAAACTTGAAAGAGCAAATGAAATGAGAAGAAGGGTTTGAGCGGGAATTAACTTCCCGCCAAGTGATGTCCTAGAAATTTGTCACACATCCTCCGTAATTCTTATTTTGTCTATGTCTGTTTGGATTATATAATTCAATAAAAAAGATTTTAGATTATATAATCCAAAACATGGTTATATATAAGTAAGACTCGGAACACTCCCCTCCAAAAAAATACGCTCCATATTACTATGTGTTATGCTTTTATTACTATGGGTTCTTTGTCACAAATACTTAGGTTCTCTAAGCTGGCATATTTTATGCTATATGGGAATCTATATTTTACACATTCGGATTATATAATTAGAAATGTGTCAACATATAGACTACAAGTGATCTACAAAACTAGTCTAATTGAGTAGTTTGAATCAGTTCAAATTACATATTCTGAACTATTAATTTTTTTTGGATTACGTTTTTCAAATTGTTTTGAATCAAAAATTGAAGGAACTAGGGTAATTTGTAGACGTTTTATGAGTTTTTAGAGGATTCAAATTATATAATCCGAAATATTATAGAAATTTTTTGGATTATATAATTCGAAGGGGGTAAAATGAGAAATCTAGAGAGCGGCGAGAAAGGTTGAGGGTGGAAAAAAAATCTGAAATACTTTTACCTGAGGCAGCAAAAATGATTTCCCCCAAATATTATTATTCTTTTTTCTTTATTAATATTTGATATTTCAACATATTTGAATTTTGAAGATCATATATTAAGGTAAAATTTACCCTTCTAATAAATTTTTACATAATTTTTAAAAAATAGTTTATCAGTAATAATCAAATTAATACATAAATTTTCCAAGTGGAAGTAGATTTGGATATTTTAAACAAAGTTTTTTGTTTGAGCTATGTTTGGGAGGGGTGACCCTAGTAAAGGTGGTTAACCATGTTCTTTGGCGGATATTATTTATGGGAAAAGTTAGATAATTCAACTAATTTGAGCTAAGAGTTAAAAGAATTGGAGGTCTTGGGTTTGAACGCAAAGGAAGGAGTAAAATATTACTCTAACTAATATCTTTTTTTTAACAAAACTCTAACTAATATCATTACTAACATTTGTCATTCAAAAAAAATTATGGCCAATTTTGGTGGATACTTCACACCAATAATATAATTTTACTTTTGAAAAAAATAATATAAATTTATAACTTATTTATATTTTTACTTCTAATATCATGTTTTTATTTTGATTTAACTTTCAAAACAAACATGCAAGCCAAGAGTTATGGCTTTAATTGATGTCTACATTTTTTTATAATTATAGTATCATTTTTTATTTTTGTTTATCATTCAGTCTTTTAGACTTTCAAAACAAACATGCATGCCAAGAGTTATGGGTAGCGTGATAGTGTCATGGTATTGTATTGATCTCATTCTTCTGCAGACAATGGAAAGTTTAGTAGGCCAAAGGGATTGATCTAAGTGTTAAAAGGAGTCAAAGGACCTATGTGCTGCTACCATGTAGTGTACAATTGTACTCTATTCTCCCTGTTACTAAAATTTTCTTAAGGCATATTGTTAAGAAATGGTAAGAAATTAAGAAGTTAAAAGTTGCCTCATTTATCACCTTTCTTTTTCAGGATATACATTGGAGAGTTATTAAAAGGATAATCAAGTATTTATAATTAAATTATGACAGAACATGCAGAATTAGACATGAGAGTGTAAGAAGGAGGGACATATTTAGTCTAACTCAATAGTAACATAATTAATTTGAAGGGTGATAACCATGGTAGAATCCATGTACGTTGTCCATAAGAGATGCTTGATGATCATATTCACTAATAGATGACATTTCAAGGAAGTTATGTGGCCATCCTTGATTCCCTTCAAAATTTGCAGGCCTCTGCCATTTGGGATATTCATCGATTCCGGTAACATTTTCATTGGCCCTATTGTTAGAACTTTCATAAAACAATGATGTTGTTGGTGTTGCCAAATGTTGGTTGATATTATGATTATAAAACCATTCAGGTCCATAGCTATCTTTGTCATAGAAAGTGGGAATCATATACTGATTTTCAAAGGCACTTGGGTAATTTGCGATATAATCTTGATTATTGTCGTTGATATCATCATGATCTGTTTGTTCTTGATTGTAATCTTCATTCAAAATTTCTGCATGTTTACCCAATTTGGCTAACTTCTGGACCAAAGTTGAAGGATTGACAACTCCTGTGACTGTTACATTTTGATCTTCTGCATTAATGTTTACTTCATAGACACCTGATACAAATTCACAAGTATGTAAAATTAGATTGGAAAATTGACATCAGAAAGTGGCTAAGTTATAACTTCTCTTCTAGTTGTATATTTGGAAATTGAAAATTGAAGATAGCTAATATATAAATTGAAAATAAGAGAAAAAAATTTAAACTTTACCTTCAATTTTTCTTAATGCTTTCCTGACTTTGGTCCTACACCCTTGACAATTTATATGTACTTTGAGAACAAAAGTCTGCACCAGAGGAATTAAAAACACATCTCAGAAATAACATAATAAAATTAGTTATAAAATGTGAAATGAATTAATAAAAAGGATTACAAATGCAGGGACCTCAGTCTTTAATGACTCATGTTCATTTGTTGACATTTTTAGCAATGCTTGAAGCTAGAATATCAGAAAATAATGCCTTGTTTTCTTTTTTCTTCTGTGACTTGTGTTTGATGAATGCACAATGTTTGCACAAAAGATGTTTTATAGACAAAGAACATGTATAGAGACAATATGGTGATGTTTTGGGTTGGTGAAGATTTTTTTGACCAAGCTTTGGGTCCTTGCAGTTTGGTTAGGCAAGGATTTTGTGCATGTCTTAACAATGATTTTTTGGACTATGATCATGTGATAGAGTTGTACGGTGGATTTGTCAGTTCAATCCTTCACATTTGACCCTTTCAAGTGAAGAAAGAACACACTTTTTGTTTGCAACATAAGTACAAACAGAGCCAAAATAGCAATAACATAAGTATTGCATTTTTTTTTTTGTTACTAAAGAAAACAAAAGTATTACATTTGTCGGTTAGAAGAAATTCTGAGCTTTAATGAAAATACTTTATCATCCACATTGAACCCATATTTGTAGGACTAAATTTGATATGAAATTTATGAGAGAAAAATCTTTACTTGTTTGTTAAGATCTCGATTTTGTTTGACGGTCTAAGACTTAACATTAAATGCATGTATACAATGTGACATATACTCTATACTTATGCACACTTAACGTGTAAGAACATTGATAAATAGAGTTGCGGTTTGAACTTCAGATTTTATACTTGTTAATTTAATCATTAGACTACGTTAATTGAAAAAAAAAAGTGACATGCTCCATTGTTAAAATAATTAAATATAAAAATAACACAACGTTAAATATTTTGATATAGAGTACATATCAAATAAAATTTTAAAATACCATACTACCAAAAAAAATATTTTAAAATACCCTGGTATTCACTATTTATTTATTTGTTGTCAGTCATTTGTAATATTATTATTGGTGATACAATTTTTGATCTTCTTTTCTAGTTTGATCGGAGGATATGCCCCTTATGTACACCAAAAGTCATAGCTATACCCAACCTTTAAGAAACAACAGATATAAAATGCTACTTTTACCCCTCCCTCTTCAGGTTCTTAAAAGCCCATAATATTAATTTTTTTACTATATTTTACCCTCATTGGATTACCTAGATTACCAAATTTGGATGGAATTTGTCCGAATTATAGGAAAATTGGATGTGTAAAAATCTTGAAAATTTAACGTGAGCATTTTAGAAACCCAACTTATATATATACCTTTTTTTTTACAGTGGACTAAAAAATTCATTTTTTTTTACACTTCAGGATTGTTGGAATAAGATATGCGAAATCCTCGAAAATTTTGATTTGAGCATTTTACACATTTGCAAGAAGGATTCGGATGTGTATATATGTAGAAATTTTAACATGTTTGAATGAACATTTTACACCTTCAAATTGTAGAATCTGAAAGTGTAAAAATTTTGAAAAATTTGAAGTGAGCATTTCCACCCCCTAAATTGGGGATCTGATGTTAAAATTCTGAAAACTTTAAAGTAAGCATTTCACGCCTTCGGATTGTAGGATTCAAATGTAAAGATCCTAAAAAACTAAAGTGAAGTGACTATTTTAAACATTCGGATTGTAGAACCGAAATGTGTAAAAAACCTAAAAGTTTAAAGTGAGCATTTTACACTTTCGGATTGTAGTATCCGGATGCGTTAAAATGTAATGAAATATTTAAAGTGTTTTACACATCTACATCTTAGAATTCTAACAAATTCCATCTAGAATGCAGTAATCAGTGAAAGATAAAACAATTAAGGGAATTACTTGTTATAGCGAGAGATTATCTCGCGAAAACTCCACGACCATGTATTTGTTGAATAACTTTCTTAAATCACACCCTTGATTTCCGTTGTTTTCCAGCCTGTAAGCAAATTAATTGGCTAAACCACTTATCGGGATGCTTTCTAGATAAAACTTGTCGTGATGAATAGCAATATTCAACAATTAATAAATCTTATTTTCATTCGAGAAGAGCCCTACAAATTGACCTGGATTCAACACTTGAACCCCAACCCAAGAATTTATTCAAAAAATTATGAAAAGATGAAGACACTTCTAGAAAACTCTCTTCATTATTTATCTACTTGAGATTAATTAGATAAAGAATCGTATTTATTTTTAAATTTCAAAGTTCAATATAATATTGATTATTATTTTGTCAATAATATTTTTAAGTATTTTCTAAAAAAATATTCTTGAATATTTATTTTATAATGAAAAATATGTAGAATAGATAATAAATTTTCAAGGTTATTACATTAAAATTAGACAATTGCATTAAACAAGTCCAATATGGTATAATAAGATATTAATTTTTATTCTTTAAAAAAAAAAGATATTAATTTTTATGTAGAGTTTAAAACTTTTTTACACATGAGTTTAATCAAATCAAATCACATATCTAACAACCGAAATTAATAATCAAATATGCATCGACTTGTTATTGCAAACATACATTTCTCCCCATATGACAAAGCCAGTAACATTAAAAACTATCTGCGTTTATAGACTCGGGGGCTTAAGTACAAATGCAATGCATACATGTCCCATTCTTTTTTGACCAATATGCATCAACTCTTTTTTGGCCTTGCTGAACCATTAGGATAGCCTCGTGAATACTCTCCCAAACAAAGCTCCAATTTTTCGCCACCATGGAATTCGATTTTGACATCAACAGCCACACTTGTTTGCCCAACAATGTCAAATTAAACGTAAATAAATGCTTAAACTCATTCCTCCATCCTTTTGTATAGCATGTTTTCCCACGTTAACTTCATAAGTTCCCAATATTATTTAGCCTTTCTACTCTTTCACTTTTTTATATATACTTTCTACCTTGGTTGTTCCAAAGCTTTTGTCCAAACTCTCTGTGCTACCATGTACCTACACACACAAGTATGTCTAATCTCGTGGCATCTAAATTTGGAAAAGCATATTCTGTATTTGTTGGGTCATAAGAGGAGCCTAGTCGATCATTCAAACTGGACCTAAAACAATCACATAAGTTAGTAGAACACCACATCTATACCAAAAATCTTAATCCATTGATTTATGATCCTCTAACTTATAAAATGTCTAACCTCCACTTTTTCAAGAAATGTGAAATTTCTAACTCACATATTTCACACTAACATTTTATACTTCCAATTGGAGTTCTTTTAGAAGTGTAATTGATTCAATTCAAATACTCATTTCTCTCTCATGCATTCTCTTTCTGCTTGGTCAAATGATATCCAAAAATGTAGAGAAGAAAAGTATGTGATGTAACTTTGAAAATTTCTATTTTAAGGAAAAGGAAAGAAGAGTGTAATAAAGAGCTTTCCAAGAACTTCAACAGCAATTGTGTGGGTCAATTTGACACACCCTCCAAAAGTTTCTTCAAAATTGACTCACAATTGTGTACAAATACAGTTAGGCAGTAGAGTATATATAGATATAATAGGTCTTTCTATTTCCTCTAACTTTGTCATAATAATACACTAAATTCCAATTCGGTCAAAAATTCAATTATTTCCTTCAAGACTTGCATACTTGCTTTTCTTCCCTTTCATTTCCAAGACCTTATAAACAATGTGGTTAGTTTCCATTAGTTAAAATTAAAATTACAGTTTTTACTAACTTGCTATTTCACAGCTCTATAAATAAGGAATACTGTAGTACTAGTAGCTATTCTTTTCATATAATCAATTCAACAAAAAAATTCAAAGAGAATTGTATTTAGGTCCTTTCTTCTTCTTTTCATTTGTAATCTTAACACGGTTGAAAGGATCATCAACAACACAGTGACATGGGTGGCTGTTTTAGTGCAAGGGTCAAAACTGAGAGGAAGAGTCCTTCATATAATGGTAATAAATAACATTGTTATTCACATTTTCCTTTCTTAATGAACCATCTAATATGTGATTTCATGCATTTCTCAAAACAAAAAACAAAGTAATCTTTATTTTTGGAATTAGAGGAGAACTTCTCATCTTGTTTGGGAGAATATTTTTAAAGAGGCATATATAAGAATTCTGATCATTAATATATTTATTTTGTTGAGAGCATTACATAAGAGAAAAATGATTTGGAGAATTCGATAAAACCCTCCAAAATCCTACGCGAGTAAATTTAGGTTCACCCTATTGGAGGGTTTCAGTTTTATAGAGAAAAATAAATCTTTCATGGTTTATGTAAGGTGGTGCCGTGATTCCTCCCTTCTCCTCTAACTCCCAAACAAAGTCTATTGATCTTATAGGTGAAAAGTATAGTTGCCAAGATAATTGTATGACCTAAGTGGTTAATTCATATTTTTATTTTGACATGGACAGGTTTGGATTCAAATGTTGATGGGAGACAAGATGATATTTCGAGGAGTAGTTTAAGCAGGACTTCTAGGACTTTGAAGTGCTTCAAGTTAAAGGAATTAAAAACCGCGACAAGGAACTTAATTTCAGATAGTCAGGTGAGCGAAGAATAGTTATATGTAAAGGGGTGGATCGATGAGCACACGTTAGTCCCCACTAAACCAGGTTCTGGTTTTACAATTGCCGTGAAGAAGCTTAACAATGTGAGCCACCTGGAACCCAGTGAATGGTTGGTGAGTACGTTACTCGAAAAGTTATTCAAAGCTTGAGAACTAGTTGAATTTTGAAGTTGGGAAAATATCAAATTATTTTTGGAAAATTGTTTCATATAACTTCTGGAGAAAAATAGATGGTCCATTTTTAGATATTTATAATTTATTGTGATGTCACTTTATTACAGAGAAAAATCAACAACATGGGGCAGCTGAGTCATCCTAATCTTGTGAGACTGATTGGTTACTGCTTAGAGGATGAAGACCCCATTTTGGTATATGAATTTGTGACCAAAGGAAGTTTGGACAATCATTTGTTTAGAAGTATGTTATTAACTTTCATCCTTCAATTAGTCTTTTTTTCAAGTTTTTTTATCAGTTGATATTATTTACTAGTTAGTATACCAAATGTTTACGGATCAGGAGCTTCTCCACTCTCATGGAAAATCCGAATGAAGATAGCTATTGATGCTGCTAAGGGTCTTGCATTTCTTCACAGTGATGAAGTCAATGTGATGCATGGAGATTTCAGAACTTCTAATATCTTGATTGATTCTGTAAGTGGATTAATTGACCTTACAACCTTAGAGATAAAGAGTTTATATACTAGTTAGACCCGGTTTGTAAATCCAATTTATATGAATGACAGATGCACAATGCAAAATCGTCCGATTTTGGATTGTTTAAAGAAAAATCAGAGAGTGAGAAATTGAACTGTACGACGTTTCCTACGAGCTCTCAAAACTACGCACCTGAGTACATAAAGACAGGTGACTCGATCTTCTTCAAGCTAGTATCAGCTATGATCATGCTTTGCACATAGTGAATGAGTATTTGGACCTAGAAGTTAATTATATGTAAAATTGAGAATAGTTTGTAGACTTTCATTTAGTTAATGATTATTGCATCTTACTACAACATCATAAAAATTAAATCACTCCTAACCTTTCTTCACATGTGTTTTTATTCAAGGTCACCGCTCTAAAATGGGTGATGTATACAGTTTTGGAGTTGTTCTGCTGGAAATTATGTCTGGCAAACGGGCATTTGATAAAAACAGGCCACTATGTGAACTAAATTTAGTTGAATGGGCCACACCGTTACTCAACAACAATCGCAAGATCTTCCAAGTCATGGATTTCGATATAGAAGGCCAATACTCGCTGCGTGAAGCAATGAAAGTAGCTGACATTGCAATTTAATGTCTGTCTGATTATCCGAGAAAAAGACCAAACATGGATGAGGTGGTGAGATTATTGGAACAGCTTTATGATTCTAATGATACAATGTCAGTAAATGTGTAAATGGAGAAGGCACTTATAATTTGTGTTCATCAGCTTCTATATCATGATCTGAAAGCATGTCTAGTGGTGCCTTAGTACATTCTTTATGCTTTGAATAAAATCGACATTTCTTTATCATCAAGCTTTGTTATCATATTCTAATAATAACAAAGTGAAAAAGAAAACAGAGAAGGCATAACAGACCGTACTTAGATGTCTATTGCAGTGTTTTTCTTGTCAAAGTCAAGATAAACATTGTAATCACCAAAATTAGGTGAAGGGATTACTTTCTTTCGCAAATTTGTAATCACCAAAATTTCCACTATATAAGGGGATATGTTATTTTTCTTTTCTAAAATAAAAATGCTACTCCAAAATGTATGTTTCTAAAAATGAATAAAATGTGATTGAATTGTTATATGATTATATATCATGTTATTCTTTCAATTTTTTTAAAATCTTGTATATATATATATGTGTGAATCATAGTTATCTATATTATATAAATTTGAGACTTTTTTTCAAGTTTCAATATGAAATTTTTTTCTATTCATATGAGATTGACATGTGGCACTCTTGAGAAACATTCTTGAGAAACCAAGCATTTGACCTTCCATGTAGCATTCTCAAGCATTTGGATTTCAATAACTTTCCATATTTATATTTGTAACCATTTATATCATTTATATTATAATTTAATGTAATATTAGTATTAATAGTAATTTTTTTTCTAATACAAATTATTAGTGTAACTATGACCGATTGATACCCTATCAATTTTTTTTTGGG
>Ga0099826_10001018_pt1 | contig 15742 bp, 7 predicted proteins | sample Mtrugardesep15_FD_76830 | JGI IMG/M metagenome (GOLD analysis project Ga0099826, IMG submission 76830) | Root nodule microbial communities of legume samples collected from California, USA - M. trunc garden sep15 | ecosystem: Host-associated > Plants > Roots > Nodule | place: USA: California... | reverse complement strand
GTACCTGTTTAAGCTACATGATTCGTCCGCGTGACATATTTTATTTACGGATATAGATTTTTTTCCTCCATCACCCCTAATACAACTAAAAATAACTTTTAAACATTAAAAAAAAAAATAAGGAAATGCTAACCGATGTCCTCAGAACACTAGTTAAGGATATAAAAAAGATATGAAAAAGGAAATTATATAATAGTTAATACATTAAAATTATATAATTAATTTATAATAATGCCAAAAATAACTAACTTTCTTTTATGTAATAATTTCTTCTATAATATGCTTAACGAGTACCACCGGTCAGCAGCACCCAGAAAAATATACGAGCAACTTTCTAAATTTCTATGTCTGTTTTTTTGTTTTAAGGGAAATGTTTATGTTTGTATTAACTCTCATAATGTTCAACACTTAATCTTGTTTATACTGCAACTTTGGATTAAAAAAGGCATACTAGTACTGTACTGCTATTTCTGAGGAGGATTATAAGGAATATATATTACTTTATTTGACTGGATTCCTTAAGTAGAACTTCAACAGGGTACCACACATTCACTGACACGTCATCATAAATTTGTAACACGCTGTCATTTTCGTATAGGTAGGTACCCTATGTTATGTATTGTTAGTTGAGCTGTTTGTGATTCTCATTTGAGAATTCTTAAACATATTTTCCTGTCCTTGCTCATTGCTCATTGCTCCAAACACCAAAACCTTAAACTCCTCGATCAGCACAATAAACCGCTTTGAGTCCAACAAAAACCACTTTTAACTAATCCCACAAACCATTTTCTTCCCGTTTTAGTTTCAACTTCCCCTCTCCTGATAATTTTCCGGTAAATTACTACTAATTTCTTCCATTATTCTTCATTCTTAGTTTATGCACGACTTATATTTTTATTTTTTTTATATGGTTATGCAATAATTAAATTCATTATATTCAATCAATCGATGAGAAAATTTCTTATCAATTTCAGCTCATCATATTATTACGAATTTGATATATTTCAGATTCATTGACTTACCAAAAGAAGAGACTAAAATATTGCAAGAACCCTAGCTAGTAGAATTAAAGATGGGGAGAGGAAAAATTGTGATTCGAAGGATTGAGAATTTGACTAGCAGGCAAGTGACTTTCTCAAAGAGAAGAAAAGGGTTGATGAAGAAAGCTAAAGAACTATCCATTCTTTGTGATGCACAAGTTGGATTGATTTTGTTCTCCTCTACTCACAAGCTTTATGACTACGCAAGTTCCAGGTATAGGATCAAATCATTTTCTTATCTCTTTCCTTTTCCCTTTATTTTACTTTGAGTCATCAAAATTACTAACAAATCAAATTTGTGTATATGTATGCTTCATTAATTGTATTGCTTCAAATCATTTTTTAAGAAAAATAGTTCTTATATTGTGTTACAATTACAACTGATCATACATGCATGTATATTAATTGAACCCTTCAAAGTTTTACTAGACTGCTCGTGTTCAAAGTATGTCTGTCTAGTAATAAAAAACAACTAGTGTTTACTATACTTACGGTTCATAGTTTATTACATCATACTTATAAATGTGAAACACTAACTAGTTAACTATTTATTGTTTCCTAACGAGTTCAAGGATTTTAAATTAATAAAGTGAATTGTGATGGAGAGAAAATAAAATGTTGGCTAATGCATTTATGAAAATAATGAGACAAGTTTCTGACATTTTCATTCCCTTCAAAAAAATGTTTTTCACTTTTTCATTGTTTCAAAAAAAAAATATTGTACGCAATTGTTTATTTCAAGATAAAGCTAAAACAATTTTAGAAAGAAAAAAAAAGGCAAAACAAATGGGGTCTAAATTCCTCAGCTAGATGAAATGAAGTATTAACTAAAACTCATACACAATTACAAATTCTCGGATTCGAACTCTGATAACAGTGTTCAATCTAACAAAATTGATATTGTCGGTTGAATTACGTCTTAGAGTCAAATTGGTGGGTTATAACTTACTACTAGTTATACTTCATCCTATTTAAGTTATATAATCACAATTTCTCCATGGAATATTATGTATTAAAAATAGCATCCTATTTATAATCTCCCATTCAAATACTCACAAAAACCTCAAAATATAAATAAAAAAGTTAGAATATATATTGTTATAGAACTTGTAAAAAAAAATGTATTGTTATAGAAACATGTAAGTTAGAACTTCATAATTTGACTATTATTTGCTCAGGTTGGAGATGAATATATGTATTTCAAAACTTATCGACTGGCTCATGCTTGCTATTAGGATCGTTGTGGAAAACCGACGAAGAGAAAAAAATATTGATACATAATCATAATACTGTAGAATATAACGTGAAAACTTCAAAAATAAATACAAATTATTGTTGACTAATGACAACCAAAAATTAAAACAATGTAAAAAAATTAAAACACATAATCTCTTGAGTACTCCACCAACACGAATACCGATCCGACCTTGTTGTTGAACTAGATATTTATCTTAGGTATCGACTGATAACATGCAATCGTGACCCCCTTTCGTCAAACGATTACGATGAGGAATGAAATATATCCCTTGGCTATGAGTTCATTAAGTACTTAGCAGGGTGTTAAGTATTGTGTTTTAGGGTTTTAGCTATTGAAATAAGAAATGAACAAAAATTAAAAATAAAGGCAGAAAAGTAAAAAGATAAAGTTTTGTAAGTAGCTTAAGTTTAATTGAGTGTGTCCTTTTTGAAATTGTACAAAATAAGTATTTATAGGCAAAACTATTCTTATGTATCAAATGACATGTTGCCTACAATGTTTAGCCTTGATTGACTATTTGCATGGGTAGTGCATAAATTTTCCCTCGTTGAAGGGGTGCGTGGAACCCCATGTTTGGCTGGTAGCTTCCATTTTGCTGCATGATCTGTTGGCAGAGTCCAAAGTGCGCAACTTTCCTTGAAACGTAAGTATGTGACCATAATTCCTTTCGGTTAGTGGCATTACATATGTGGAGTACAAGTTGGTTACCTCATTGTCTAATTACACTGAGCCTTGACTAAGTTTGATGTCTTCAAGACCTACATATTCCTCAGTATACTATAGAAACAATCGGTTGACCCTTGTTTGGGTGTAGAGCGCTCGCCTAACTTGGTATCGGCTTAGAGAAACTCGCCAATTTTTAAATTGTTGTATTCTACGGAAATCAAACCTTGATTCTCTTTACAAATTCGACTATGCTTGACCACTTAAGTTACACGTACACATTGGATAGATCTAAATGTAGCTAATTATTTTACTAGTTTTTTGGACAAAATATAATATTTCATTGTTTCTCCTAAAAAAATTCAATAACTTATTATGTAACTTTTTGTTTTGAGGCGATATTATGTAACTTTTAAGAGGCTTTGCCTTTTTCTTTTTCTTTTTTTATAAATATTTAATATTCCTCACTATGTGTTAATTGTTTTTTAATAGCAAAAAAGTTATATTAAAAGATGGTAACAAGTACAAGAAGTATTAAACCCATAAAATGTGATGAAGTAAAATAGGTACGTACTCACCCCTCTCAAAAGATACTCAAAAAACTTAAAAAAAAATATAAAAAAAACTAAAAGCAAAACTCCCCAACTAAATAGTAAAACAAGTTATGATGTATTTGGTCAACCTGAATTATTTCAGTGATTACTTTAACCCTTAAGGTTAAATGAAACAAATAGATGAGATTTGGTTTCTAATTTTGACACTATGATGTCATTTGATTATGCCCTTATATATATCATCATGAATGATGCCAAAAAAAATTGTAAAAGGTTAGTGTAGAGAAACTCATTTGTATATCTTTTTTTGCAAAAAAATAAAATAAAAAAATGTATGTATAATATAAACTATTTATGAACAAGTACGTTTGCACAAATACGTAAAACCACTACTAGTGTTAATTTAGATTCATAAAAATATTATTTTCATTCCACTGATACAAATATAACCATGTTTTGCAGCATGCAGTCAGTGATCGAGCGTTATAACAAGTTAGTAGAGGACCATCATCAAGCAATGGATCCTACTTTGGAACTCAAGGTAATACAACCATGAGGGGAAGTGAAATTTATCTTTATTATTAATAGTATATGAAATCGTTATATTGTATATATCCATAGATTTTAGGCTATAATGTTGGGTATATGATGTGCTAGGTATTTAATTTGTACAACTTGTAATGGTTTAGGAGTATATATTTTGTACTGACAATTATACATTTGATATTTTTAACACATAAAAAACACAACTCATATATCACTCTTTCCTACAACCATCTGCATATGTTATTATTCAAATAGTTTGCAGCTTTACATATATTGACATTCTTTTAAACTGTGTATTTCAAACATAGAAATAATGAAAAAACACAATGAGCACTTTGGTCGTTACAAGTAAAATTCAGAACTAGCCTACTTTTCAAGAAAGCTCAAGACCTACTTCCAAATGAATAAATGGATACTTTAAAATACAATCAAACAAGTCAACGCAAATATATCTCTTATGCCTACTTAATAACTATTTTCAGAACAAAACCTAGATTTTCTCCATTAGGGTCGAAACTTTGGAAACCTGGTTAAAAAAAATATATACATGTTCCCTAATTCTATAAGTACATGCCATATCATCCTCCCTTTACCGTAGTCCACTAAAGATACAAACACAAAAAATAACTAGGATAATTCACCAAAAATGAACCCCTAACCACTGATAAACTACATGCGGAATTGCCATGGAAAAATCACACTTTCAAAACAAGTGACCATAGAAAAGACACAATTCGATGCTATAACAACTAAAATTCCCTTTATCCCAAATAAGTTTAGCCTTGTCGATAATCACCCCCTCATCATTTGCCTAAAAAAGGAAATAAAATGAAAATCAACTTGGAAGGAGAAAGGGGAATGATGGATACAGTGACAAAATTTATCAAGAAAATTTTTAAAACAGCGTATTTGCTAACACCTTTCCTTAATTATACACCATTACCTCCCTTGATTTCCTCTAAATAACAAATTTAATTGGTTGAGACTTTTCTTGATAAATTCTTGATAAAAACTCTCTAGATAAATAGCAATGCTCAAGGAGAAATAATCTTCCATTGGAAACTCAATACCTTACATATCCCTCAACAAACTAGATGTCGACATGAAAATAAGTGATAAAGACTTACAAAACAAAGAGATAGAGAAAATGACATTGTGCGAAATCACTCAAGCCTATTGTTTACACCTAAAAAAAAATATATTGTTAGTCAAACTCGGAAAATAGAATATTGAGTTATTGGGCGATGAAGCTTCATCTGATTGAAGGCTAGGAGATGCTAGAGTAGCCGAGCAAAGGAGCTGACCTTTCTCGAGGCAACTAATTGAGAACATGGGTCTTTAGTGGCTCATAATTGAGTCAAGACGTAGTGGGATCGGACAATGGCGTGAGAAAACCATTTTCCTTCTTCTTATCACCACTATCCCCATTTTTCAAATGTCACTCTTGGATATCTCAACTCTGGTAAGTCAGGTGAGGTAATTTTGATTCGGGTGTGGTTTAACTGATACATCGATGTTACAAGGACGAAGAATAATGTTATCACTCATTAGGGCGTAGGGCACTAGGAAGATAGTTTTCTAAACAACTATGAATAGAGGATGGGAAAGCCATGTCTGGAAGGAGAATTGGGTCAGAAGAAGAAATCTATAAGGCATAAGGAAAAAGGTCTCAAGGTTGAATACTTAAAAGGAACGATAACCTAGTAATCAAGAAGATAAATTGCTTGGTTAGTCTAGAAGATTAAGGTTACCATTGAATTAAGTGAAGTCCACTAGAATTAATGATATTTAACCTATCGTAAGCATGGTAAAGGGTTCTAAAGGTTATTATCATGCTTTATGATGTAATGTTGACATTGTTCACGCACATCGATCTCTATTAATTGTGTCACATCATCTCATTTTCAAGGGTAAATCGATGACACAACGCATGAGGCATCTGTTTACAGATAAAAATAATTATCTTGTTAGTCAAACTTGGAAAATAAGATATTGAGCTATTATATATAGGGAATTATTCCAGTCGATTTAAGGTTAGGTGATGCTAGAGCAGACAAGCAAATGAGTTGATTCTTTCTCAAGGCCACTAACTTAGAATTGGGTCTTCATATGCTTATAACCGAGTCAAAACATAGTGAGAGTGGACAATAACCCGAGAGATATCTTCATGAAAGTTCGGCTAATTTATTAACCCAATATGTGTAGAATGTGTTTCTAACTTCATAAAATATCTTTTATAATTAGACTTTTTGTTTATATGAAAGTTTTATCATCTGGTATTCTTCATGTTTTGGACCTTTTAAGTCAGTGGAACAAGACTTCTTGTTTAGAATGACACTTCTTTTGGAACAAGACCAAAAATAGACTTTAGGAAGGCAACTCCCAACGAGGATTAATCCTAACCAAACATCATTACATAGGAAACAAAATCCCTACTTTCCATGCTCTTACTCACACTTTCCACAAACCAATCTACCGTACTTTGCAACTAACTCAAATACTACAAACATCCTTCAAGCATACCGAATAGAGAGCAAAACTTAGATTTATGCATACACGAATTCACCCACGCCATCTTCAGTAAATAGTATGCATCACATCGTTGCATTTTGGATGTGTTTTGTAAGTACATCCAAAACTATAGTAAAAATTTAAGAGATTAGAGTTGACCATTGGTGTAGTCTTATTGTTATGGGAAAATCTTTTATAAAATCACCATGTGTCCTCACTAGTTGAGGCTCCCTCATACATATCTTTGATATCTCAAGTATAGATAATCATAACTTATTTCTTCTTCAGGGCTTTCCACAAAGTATTTTTAGAGACTCCTATCATATGTATTCACCAAATCAAGGAGAATTAAGTGCAAGAGAGAAAGGTCGAACACTTACTTTGATGAATTCTCTCTACCCAAAATGTGTAGCATGTGTTTATCAACCCTAGTTTATAGCCCAAAATCTTTTAACCCATAACCCTTATGTTTCCCTGAAAGTTCCCTTTTTGGTGATTCCAAACAATGAGGTAAAAAAACTCTAATTATAGAAAAATTTATAAATAGACTAAACTATCCATGTTTTTAAGTCAACATTTCACTATAATTCTTCACCTTTACTCGGAAACAGTGATGATATCAAGTTAACCATCAACCATCTTGCTTATTTCACCAATGTTATCGAGTATTCTTAACATTGCATTTCCAAACTAATGATGAGTATTGTTACCACAGTCTCTTTAGGTTGAGTATTCATAGAACCGCCTCTCCAATATGAGGTTGAGTATTATTTGCAGACTCTCAAGGCCCCTCATTGAGTATTTAATGTATCTCCAAACCCTTCTTAAGATTGTGGATCCACTTGCATTTAACTACCCTACCCTTGATAGTCTCATAAGTTGTATCATTACCTCTTCAACACGTAGAATGTATTGTGTACTTTTGAATATTTCTATGCATTTAAATACCCTTGGCTTTTGAGGTAGTCCACGAGTTTCAAAGTCTTAGTTTTCATGCTCTATATTACTTCCCTGAACTTCCTCGGTTTTGCGTCTTGCACTTCTTCATACTCAATTAGAGCATACCACACAAGGGCTCCATAGTATTGTTAGTCTAGTGCAACAGTAACCCCTTTTCCCTATCTATTACAATATAGTTAGGAGTCAGTATTGGTTGTCTTCTTCTAGTTCCCCTAGTGGAAGACTCTATCTCAAGTTGTGCTTCCTCTGCCGCAACTTCACATTAGAAACCCTTGGATGACTCAACTTCCAAAAATGTACATCCACTATATCTTCTGCCTTGTAATCAGCAAAATTCATTCAAAAGTAATTGTCAGTTTCCAGCATTTCCATCACCTATCAATCCTTGTTCAGCTATTCCAACTAAACTCATTCATTAAAATGCACCAAACCAAAATTAAATATCACATATTTACCATGAAAGTCTTAATTGGCTACCAATGCATGACCAATAATAGTATAGTCATATAACATGTATAAAAGCACACATTTTGGTACATCTACTTATTATTTTTCCATCATGCGAAATTTGCATTGCCCCATGTTCAGTACTAATGTTATAGATAACCCAGCAAACAAGCTTATTGATAACAAATTTCTCCTAAATTAAGGAACATACCTCACATCTTACAAAATGAATTCGTGATTGTTAAATATCATAAGATGGACTGAACCTATACCTTACAAGCTTTGTCATCACCAAGATGAACAACTCCACCTTCTTCTAGCATCGAAGTCTGAGAGTATTTCTTTTTTGGACATATGTAAAATAGCATCTAGAGTCCATCATCCAACTCTTCATTGGTTCCTAACTCATAACCACTAGCACCTCTGCACTCTCATAATCATCCTTTTAGCTAACTGCAACTTGCAAGGAATTATCATTTCCATGTCTTTCAGGACAATCCTTCTTGAAGTGATAGTTCTTATGACAATTAAAGCACTTGTACTTCGAATTGTTGTTACCACCCCCTTGATTTTTATTTAGTCCAGTATCCTATACTCTCACCTCATTCCTCTTGACACACTTAAGGCTCCCACACTGTTCTCCACCTTCATGTCTTTAAGCTAGGTTAGATCCTTGGTCCTAATAGTCCATTGGACCTCATCCAAAGTGATAGTGCCTTCCCTTCCATAAAGGAGTGCATCCTTAAATTGCTCAGAGGACCTAGGAGACGAACTAAACAAGAGTTAAGTCGTATCCTTATCTTCAAGATTCACGTTAATAATTAACAAATCGTAAATAATTTTGTTGAAAATCTCTCCTCTTAGAGATATTTCCTGCATTAAGCCTTTTAAATTCTCTCAAACTTTATTGTAATGTGCTTTTATGACCCTACCAGAGGTACCTAAGCACTACTATTTTTAAAGTTCTCGTCTCACTATAAATTTTAGGGTTATGACATGATCTCATATGCTTTTTAGATCCAGAATGTCCTTCTTTCACTTCTTATCAACAATAATGCATATCCAATTTATCAACCTAACTTTGCTAGTGTACTGAAGCTTTAGATATGAACTATCTAATTCTTTCACATTTTCACACAACCACTTAGTTTCTTATAGCACAAGATATTGACCCTCCCCTTAATCAAAGTTTTCATTATTTCCATAGATTTTTCTATAAGTGTGCCTATATTTCATGTCCCAAAACAAATCCTACTCTCATGAACTAACTTATTTACCCACGTCTGTTCACAAAGATGCGAGAACTCTTGAGAGTATTTTTCACCGCATCCAAGTAGCGATGCAACGACCCATGCTCATTAATTTGACATTATACTCGAGCTATATTCATATTATATTGTATTTGATCCATGTCTTAGAGACTCAACTTACATTGGGTGTCGACTACCTAACACAACCCTCTCCTTTTATCTGGGCTTTGGACCGGCTATGAATAGCAAGGCTAACAGAAAGTTACCATTCATGAACTTCTCATTCCTTCTGGCGCACATCTACCTTACTCCATACCTATATGATAGAGGATGTTTGTACAGTTGATACTATTATTAACTTCTCTAGTTGGAAGATAGAACTTTGGTTCGTGCAAATATTGTCCTTTTTTATATCCCATTATCATTAGGACAAATATTGGTAAATTGACGTAAATGTACATAAGCTGGTTAATTTTCACAAGCTTATATACAAAGCTTAATGAAATAGTTAAGCTTGCTCTAGTATTTTCATTTATAAGATAGGTCATGATCAATTTTTATGGTTTGACAAAGACTTCCTTTGATGCTTATTTCATAAGTACATTGCTTCCTTCAAAAAAATATTATCTAAAAGTACATTGCTTAAATAGTTATATTGTATTGCTACGTGCTAGTTTTGGCAAAGAGAAGCAGCAAGCTTGAGGCAACAACTGCAGCACTTGAATGATAGTCAAAGGTAATATATTAAACAGAATTGCATTAAATGAATGTAAGAGATATTCCTATAAACAAATTTAACACAAGAAAGGATTCCACACCTCACTTTTTGGTAAACGCAGGCAATTGATGGGCCAAGAACTATCTGGTTTGGACTTAAATGAGCTGCAGCATCTAGAAAGTCAATTGGAGATGAGTTTGAAAAGCATCCGCGCGAAAAAGGTATTTATTGGAATTCAAGTGTGAATGTTTAATCTCACATCGATTAGGTATGAACTAATCGAATGATATATAATATAAGAGAGGTGAACCTTAAGATATAGTGTCAAAGTTTATCGGTGGATCTGGTACTTAGTCTTGTATAACACAATCATTTATTCACTCGCCTGCAGGGTAATATTTTTAGTGATGAGATCAATGAATTACTCAAAAAGGTTGCAGAAATCAGACTCAGTTAGTTTCTTTCGATGATTTAAAGGTTTCCCAGCAAAGTTCTTACCAGTTTTCTGTTGATGTCATTGTAGGGAAGCCTTAGTAGTCAAGAAAATGAAGATCTTTGTAAGAAGATAGACCTCATTGGTGAGAAAAATGCAGAACTAGAAAAGGTAAACAACATCAAGGAAGACACATTCTATAATTTAACAATATGAAATTGATCATAATCATGGTTCATAAATGTTTAGAAGTATGCATGTGTGACAAAATCATCATGCATATAAAATTTATAAATTGTTCTGACCTCAAATACAAGGCACCACTTTTCTGAGGTATTCTCTGCATTGAGTAACTTATGTGAAGACTCACGATTTTGTCACGAGAAAGCACCTCAATAGAGAGAGGATAGTTGTTTATGAACTACCATTAACCTCGATTCTCAAACAATGTAAGACTTTTTGGTGTACCTGAAAATAAATAAAAAAGACTACACAAACACAATATAGGGGCAGGGTTTCGAAGTGTCACACATAATGATTTATACTTCGTCTGCTCTATTGATTTATCTAGAAGCCTAAGGCTTCAAATTTACTTTAATTAGCCAAAACTAAATAAGGATTTGGAAACTAGGTTATTGGAGCAAGGCGTAGGGAATATGCAACATCCAATGCTTCACACAGTACTATCAGCTATGGGTATATGCATGATGAGCTAATCAGTCTCCAGCTAAGGCAGCCACAACCGCAACAGTGAACCAAATATGGGGTATTCCCTCAAAATGAGGATGTAAAAACTAAAACATTAGAACTAATTTCATTATTACTATAAGTATGTGCATTACTAGATGATCACAGCTGCAGATATACTCAATTTGGCTTATTGTGTCTCGTAAGCTGTCAACAGCTTAAATTAGTTGCCAGAATCAAAGCTTTCAACAACTTGTCCCAGTGGTCATGCTCATGCATGTATATCTTGCAGTGAGTGGGATCTTTGTGTTCCATAGCTGTTTCCATAAACTTTAAGGTTACAATAAAATGTAAGGATTGCCTACCTCTATATTGTAAATTTGTAATATCATCGTTGTGTTGTGCATGGTGTGGTTTTGTTATTTCTTATTCTTATGATTGATGGAACGGATGACATGCTAAGCATGCTCTCTATAATTAATTCCTAGAAGTAAGAAGGGAAAACATTATTTTCAACTATTCAAACTACATATTGATAAGAAAAAAATATTAGAAGATGACAATTTGAAAATAATGGACTAGAATCAAAATCGTTATATTTTTTAAGGACAAAAAACTTACTTAACCCTAAATAGTAAATAATGTGATTGTTATGTTTTTTATCTTTTGTTTATAAAAATAATTTTTACTTACACAAGAACCACTTGGATCGGACTTAATCGAAAATATTGGATTTCAATTCAGCCTGAAAAATGTAGTTTACTCTTTTAATTATATGTTGGAGAGTTTTATGATGTTTAGCTTCTCCGTTCTTTAAAAGAGTAAATTACACCTTTTTTTTCCCTAAAAGATGCTTGAATGAGAATGTAATTTACTCTTTTTAAAATAAATTTTATAAAAATTCAATTAAAATTTAATTGTAAAATTTTACTTAAAAGATATAATTGTATATTGATGTTTAAAAAATTGAAACATAAAAAAATTATTATTAATTAAAATTACACTAATTATCATTTGTCACCGTCTTCGAGGGAGGGGATTCTCTTAAGTTTAATTTCCTCATGTTTGCTCATGTTGAGAAATCTCAACCCTTAAACCTATTCTCCCCCCTTTTTTTGTGTCTCAAATTCTCTTTACTTCGAATCCTCTCACCTACCAGATCAAGGATTTAGATTTCACTGCACTATCATGTGACACGAGACAACCTCTTTCCGTCTATGAGGGAATTAAATTTTCTCAATTTGAGTTACAAACTCAACACATGAGTTTTTTAAAAGTATGAAAAATGATTTCTACAATTACGGAGCCCCCTTGAAATGAAGTTATTAAATGAGTTATTAAATCAGTCACTAAAATGAAGCCCTCTTGATTTACCCTCCTGAAACACAAACCAAATTCCATGTTTGAACCTGAGAAATTACTTCATTACTTACAGTCAACCACACCATCCCTAAAAACAATTTGATTCCTCAACAGTCAAAGAGCTCACACAATAACGTTCCAAATTAAATGCCTAACTCTCCTTTCCCACTTCCCTCTAAATAACAATAACCTCCCAAATTGAACAAAGTGGGCAGCACCTAGCTTCATTACTAAACACGCCATCAAACTCAAGCCAAGCTCCTACAAACGACCAAACGTTATAAGCAAAAGGGAGACTAAAAAAACAAATGGTTAACCCACTCTTGAGATGCAAAACAGAAAACAGAGCTCAAATGATGTAATCTTCTAAAACGCCCTTATGCATCAACTCCACCTGAGTTGGTAATTTGTTTTTAATTAAACACCATGTAAAAGTATTAACCTTTGATGGTATAGAGCATTTCTGGATCCAGCAGAAAAAATGTGAATGGCACGTTGATATTAAGAAATTATACTTGCAAAGATACAATTTGGACTCCTTAATTCATCATAAGCAAAGTCGTATCAACACAATGAAATGTATTCTTTAGTTCAAGGGCTAGTTCTATGGTACACAAATGAGATCAATCTTGCATCATGCACAAGATAATTTTCTACCATTGGATCAATAAATCTCACCAATTGATCAAATGAAATATGATGGGACTTATTGATCCAATGGTGAAAAACAAACTTATATATGATGCAAATCTATTTTACTTGTGTACATTAGACAAAACCTAGTTCACGTTATATTGATGAAAACCTTGAATTATCATGATCATAAAACAAATTTATTAACAAAACCAAAAGTCGTTGATAAACAACGTCCAGTAGCAACTGATTGGGTCATGAAAGCTCCCTAAAACAAAAGAAATATGTTCATACAGAGACAAACTATCAGCTAGATGAAGAGGTCGTGCGATAGATCAAATGATTGTCAAATCAAACATGTTTTAGCAGATAGAAGGCATTGTAACTTGTAAGGCAATATGAGAGCCTTCACTGCCTGTTATCTGGAAGTGGACAGTTGGATTTAGGGTGGTGCTTCTCCACCTTATCTTCATTTGATGATTTTTCATCCTAAAGGAAGAAAAAGTATACAGCACTATCAATTGCCACTGCAAAACAGTTGTAAAAAAGCAAAAGAACAACAATTGAATATGAAAGATTTAAAACTGATTTTATTATAGATGCCTTTGAGGTCATTCTTGAACAATTTACTTGAGTAAATTGCAGACAAGGGCTCCTATAACTATCTAGTATGCTATCTCATTCCGAAATATCACAAAAATGGAATTCTCTACATAAAAACAACAAATGACACCCAAAAATTTAGTGAAGGAAACTAAAACGGGGGTCCATCAAAATGCACAAGAGGAATGCTACCTTTTCAGAACTACAGAGATTGAGATTGGAAGGTGCAGCAGTGGTAGGCGCTAGCGACAGAAGTAGACTCGGCAGAGAAATCAGGTGCGGCAGAGGAGGACGGAGACACGGCATATTGTGAACGATGGTTAATCTTCGCGCCCTTTATAGATTCTACAATCTGTTTAGTAACAACCAATCACAAACTCTACTTATGGTTGTGTCATTTAAAATTATCTAAGCTCATATTGTCAAGAAAAAAAATTACCACACTCAGCTCCCTTATGGTTTTTAAATATCTACCTGCTTAAGATTAAAATAAATCAAGTAACCTGTTGTGATGTTAACTTCTGCCGAGGGCGCGATTTGTCGCAAGAAGTCAACTATTCCATCAGGTATGGCAGGTAGTTCCATACGGTGTTTAAATGCCTTGCATAACTTAAGAAGTTCTTCATGTGACTTGGCAGCAGCTTTTTTATACATGGCATTTTTGATTGATTGGGATAAATTTCCATCCTGAAGTGGTATCAACTCTACTTCCAATGACTTCAAGTTACATAAAGAATGGAATTTAACCTCCAATAAATCAGGAACTAAGGACAGAATCTAAGAAATGAGAAATGAGGATCAGTTAGGATCAGTTTATGCGAATCAATTGAATTTTAACAAAATTTTAAAATAAAAAATGCATCTTAAGAAGAAAGTACAAATAAAGCTTGAAAACGTGACAAGGTACCTGAAGAGTAGTTGAAGTGACTGCCAATGATTCTACATTGGCAAGGTCTTGCAGCAAGCTTAATAGAACCATAGCAGAATCCTCCGAATATAACACATCTTGTGCATCGATAGTACCTTGTTTAATAGAAGAGAGACTGCTCCCATATATTTTCTGAAGAAGGTCACCGGTAAAAGTAAAGGTACAAAGACTTGGAGCAGATAACTCGATTTTGGCAAAGTCAGTTGAATTATCATGCAGGGCTAAATTGAGAAGTGTCTCACTTGATATGTTGAGGATTTGAGCATCCTTTACCTCACAATTACTAATGACCAAACTATTCAACTTGGTAAATGCGGAAAAGGGCTCAGCACAAGCATTCTCACTACCGCAAAAGGCAAAGTTTTCTAGATCTAAGGTGGTCAATAAAGGGAAATTCAAAGATTTTGGAAATAATGTTTTTGTATAATCATCTCTACCTCTAGGGTAAAGTGAAAGCTTAAGAGATGTAAGAGCATGACATGAAGAAACGCATCTCATAATGACAAAAAACAAGTTCTGATAACATTTTCGGTATTCAAGAATGACAAAATGTGAAGGATAACAGCATCAGGTAAGTCACTCAATCTGTCTCACATTGCCTTCTTTTCTTCATCGTTTCTAGGACGGCGCTTTGTTCGAGATAATCAGACATGGTCCTGGTTCTCTATTCATTATGTAGTGATAGTAATACAACGGAACAAGAAGAAAACATAATAATTACTATAACATAACAATTTGGGGGAGAAAAACTAGAAAGTATGATTTAGGGGTGAAACAGAGAAATGAAATTACCTCACTGTCGTCGTCGTGGAGTTGTGAATTCTCCGATGGAATGGAAGGACTCACACAAAATGGACTGAAACGTGTATAAATCAATTATGCTTTCTAGGGTTCCTTCTTTTTAATTTTGTGCGAGGGAGGGAAACTAAATTTTAAGGGGGAACGGAGTTGGCTTTTGTTATTATTTTCTTTTTTTGATAAAAAAGAAAATTAGAAAAAATTGTAAATTTATTTATGAATCTTTTAAATTTTAAATAATTTGATTGTTGTGCTTTTCTATTTATTGTCTATAAAACTTAAGTGTAAAATGTTGCTTTTTTTTTTTTTTTTTTTTTTTTTTTGGTTAGTTTTTTTTTTTTTTTTTTTTTT